>PVMS01041181.1_pt1 | contig 115464 bp, 113 predicted proteins | sample 1853461 | NCBI WGS metagenome assembly PVMS01 (sample SAMN08582032, study PRJNA380276) | Marine sediment metagenome, whole genome shotgun sequencing project. | isolation source: ocean sediment barecode stripped | collected 2017
ACCTAATTATCCTTCAGTAAGTGGAAAAAACACAAATTTATTAGGACACTTGCTTGAGAAGTATCAATTTGTTGAACCAAATTATACTTTAGTTACAGAAGCATTATGGTTACTTGCTGATCCAAATGGATATAAAGCAAAAATAATGGAGAAGGGTGCACAAGCAACAGTTGCTAAAACAGTAAGAAAATTAAAAACTGAACAAGCATCAAGTGGAGGTAATTCTTTAGGAACAAACAGACGTGAAAAAGAAGAGAGGACAAGTAAAAAAAGAACATTACCAAGAGCTAATAACATTTTTAAACGAATTTAATAAACAATCAATAATTAATAATTAATAACAACAACTAAAAACAATCAATTATGGCAACTCCAATGTTAAATAACGGAATTTTCCTTAGAGATACTCAATACAAAGCAAGTTCTCATATTGATTCTTATCACCTTACTCAAATGCTTGGCAATGCCGAGCCTATGGATATGGGACCAGTTGACTTATGGGCAATGACACAAAAAGTGGAAATGCCTTTATATCAAATGGCTTCTTTTGGTGGAAAGAATACAATACTTGTAGACAATGCTAGAGGAGAGTATAAATGGCAAACTCCAATTGCACAAGATTTACCTTACATTACTGTAGATGTAGATCAAGCAAACGTAAAAAAAGGTATTGATGGTACCACCTTTAAGGTCAAACTTTCCAAAAGAACGTTTGGTCATGGTGACATCATTACTTATGATAAGTATAATGGTGCTGAATTATACATTACAGCTGATGATATTTTACCAGCAGGTGATGGATTTATTTACACCGTTCAACTTGTAAACAATGATAATGCAGCATTTCTTGATGACGCATATGTAGCCGCTGGAACTAAGTACTTTAGAAAAGGTTCTGCAAGAGGTGAATATGGTGAAAGATTTTCTGATATTGAAACAGGATCTGGATTCCGTGAATTCTACAACTTTGTAGGAGGAGCAGAAGCTCACGTTCATTATTCTATTTCTTCTAGAGCAGATTTAATGCTTAAAGGCGGATTGAATGCTGATGGTACTGTTCCGGTAACTGAGATCTGGAGGAATTTTGATAAAGATGCTAATCCATCTGTTTCTACTATTGAAGAATTAGTAGCAAGCATGGGTAAAGCAGGTGCTAAAGAAGCTTTTGAATCAGGTAAATTGTCTAAGACATTTATTACAAACTTAGAAGCAGCTCATTTATCAAAAATTGCAAATGATATTGAAACTTACCTTATGTGGGGACACGGTGGTAGAGTTAAACAAGATGGTCCGGATGACATTAGAATGTCTGTAGGTTTATGGAAACAATTAGATAACTCTTTTAAAAGGGTATATAATAAGTCTTCATTTACTTTAGATATGTTTAAGACTGAATTGTACAACTTCTATCAAGGTAAAGTTGAATTTAAAGGACCAGATCCTGAACGTAAGTTAGTGGTACAAACTGGTATTGGTGGAATGCAATTGATTAATAAAGCTATTTCAAATGAAGTATTTGGAACTGGTTTAATTCAAAATGCTACTGATATTGGTGCAGTAACAGGATCAGGTATGGATTTAGATTATGGTTTTGCTTATACAAGCTTTACTATTCCTTTCTTAGCTAACGTTAAGTTTGTTCTAAACCCGGCTTTTGACAACTTACATACTAATGATATTGAGAATCCATTAATTGATGGAAGACCTTTAAGCTCATTTAGCTTTATCATTTTTGATGTAACTGATGAAGGAAATGATAATATCTATCTATTGAAACTAAATTGGGATAATCAATTGAAATGGTTCTACCAAAATGGTACAATGGATTACATGGGAAGAACTCAAGGCTTCTCTTCAACTGGACAGTTTAATGGTTACCGTGTCTATATGACTCAAACCATGCCGGCTATTTGGGTGAAGGATCCAACTAAAGTTCTAAAAATTGTAATGAGAAACCCAATTACTGGAGGATCATTCTAGATTTAAAATAAAAGGGGGAGGTAATTCTCCTCCTTTTTTTGTTTAATTTTTAAAACTTAATAAAATGGCAGATAAAGAAAAAGCTTTAGATTTGGTGGCATGTTTACCATCATCAAGCAATAAAATAAAAAATGGTGGAAGTGGAAAAGGTCCTATTGGGGCTGGAGCTACTCTTGCTAGAGTTCAACAAGTAAATGATACTAGGTCAGGTAAATGGTCAATTCCAGTTGCAACAGATTATAAACATGCATATGTACTTGGTGTAAGAGCCGGAGAAGCATGGAATATTGGTGTAAATCCTGCAGATTTTTGTGATATTTCTGAAATATATTGTTCATTGCAACCTATTCCAGGACAACTTCAAGTTATGTCTGATATAGAAGCAGCAATTGGCGGTTCAATTGTAGCATCTGGTATAGTAGTTGGGCAAATAAAAGCAGTACAAAATGAAATTGATCAATGTGAGCTAGTAGAATGTCCTGAAGCGGAATTAGAGGCTTTATTTCAGAAGCTAAAAGGATTAGAACAAAGATTAGCAAATATGGATGAAGCACAAAATCAATTATCAGAGTGTTGGGATACAATCCTTAGTTTTTTTGATGCAGCATATGTAGGTGGATTTCCTCCAGGATTTCCAGATGAGTATAGTGTATTGAAAAAGAAAGAAGATGGTGGAGGAGAAAAATAAAATAATACAACCAAAGTTGGTGTAAAAACCAACTTTAGAAATATATTTTTAAATATAAATTGCATAGATTTGCAAGTATTATGAATTGATATATTAATTAAAACCAATAAATTATGAGTTATACAATAGTAGAAAAATATAATAGTAATAAGGATAAGACTCTTGCTATTAGACCTTATTTTAATAAGACTAAGGAGAATATGGGATTAGAAAAATATGGTTTATCATTACATGATGGAGTATATCATGAAGAACAACTAGCTTGTTTAGAAATAAACGGAATTAAAAGATATGTTACCGGATTGAATGAATTTGCTCCTGACGTAAAAATGTTACCTCCTGGTGAACAAGAAATTAAAATAAAAGAAATTAGAACAGCAGTTTGTCAACTTGAAAAAGAATTGGCGGCTAATGTTATTGATCCAGAAGATAAAGATTTCTGGAATAAAGTAAGTTTACTTAAACCTAACAATGATCAATTTTGGTCAAAAATTACATTAAGATGTGGTAATGATCCTGTTTTTCTTGACCCTGCAGTAGATCCATATGATTTAATTAAAATATATGCTATTAATGCTGGTGGATTTTCAATGATAGGAAAATCATTACAAGCAGCAAAAGATAAAAGTATACCTCCTAAATTTTATTTAGATCAGTTAGAAGAAACAATATCTACAAGAACAGAATATAGCAAATTAAGAAATAGAGCATTGGTAGAATTACAATCATTATATGATACTAATGCAACAAAATTAATGTATGTTGCAAAAATTGTAGATGTAAACAGTTCTCAATATATAAAAACTACACCAAATGATATTTTATATGAGAATATGGATCTTTATATAAATGGAGAAGGTTGTGAAACAAATAAAAAAAGAGCTGCTCAATCATTTATAGATGCTGCAAAAGACAATATGGAAAATATAAAAATAAGAGCATTGATAAAAGATGCTATGTTTTATAGATATATTGCTTCTAAAGGAAACGGCTGGATAGAAACATTAGATGGAGGAATTAAATTAGGTAAGAAACCTTCTGAAGTTCTAGAATTTTTAAAAAATCCTGAAAATGAAGAGGTAATGATGAACTTGATGAATAAAGTAGAACAATACTGGAAAGCATAAAGTATGACTAATGATGCATTACAAATAAAGTTAAAGCAACGTCTAAATAAATTAGATAGTCAAGATTATGATAATATTGAATGTTGGCAAATGGTTGAAGCATTTAATAAAGTACAACTTGAGTGGTGTAGAAGACAACTTCATGGAGGAAATCCATATAAAGAAGGTGATGAAATGTCAAAAAGAAGAATTGATGATTTACAAATTCTCCTTAAAGAACTTCCATTAACCGGAAATGTAGAAGATAGATTTTTTGAAGCAACAAATTTTCCACCTAATTATTTAGAATACAAGAGAATAAGTACAGGAGCTGTTACAGAATGTTGTACAGAACCTAGAACTATGACTTGTTATTTAGCTGAAGAAGCTAATGTAGAATTAATTCTGAGAGATACCTTAAAAAATCCTAATTTTGATTGGGGAGAAACATTTTGTACTCTTATAGATAATAATATTAGAATTTATAAAACAGATTTTGATATTGCAAATCCTGTTTTAACATATTATAGAAAACCTGTTTACATACAAATAGTGGGGTGTGTAGATCCTTACACAAGCCAAACAAGTATCATTGATGTTCAATGTGAATTCAAAGATGATATTGTTGAATTAATGTTAGATGAAACTGCATCATTGATTGCAGGGGATATTAATGAAGTTAATCAATATACCCGTGGTTCTCAAAGTGCAGAAAGATCTAATTAATATTAATTAAAAATAAAAACAATGAAAAAAGATCAAATTAATGGATTAATCAGACATGCTCTAACCATAATAGGTGGTGCTTTAGTAGCAAAAGGCGTACTTGAAGAAGACATCATGTTAGACTGTGTAGGTGTAGCTATGTCTATTGTAGGACTTGTATGGTCCTTTAAATCAAAATAATTAATTATTTATTACCTTTTTAAAGAATTTTTTTGTATATTATTAATGTAGTCACAATGATTACAAATATTATTTATTTATAAATTTAAAACTTAGAACAAATGGCATATTTTAATCATGCTTTTAAAAAAGCATTCTTAGCAACCTCCGTTGCTGCAGACGGAACAACATCAGACGCTCTAGTAGCGGGTGAAGTTGGAATTGCAGTACAAAAATCCACTGGTTTAGAAGTGGATGCTTTAGCAATGAATCAATTAATGACTATTGTACAAGGTAGTTTTGCTCCACATGATTCTCTTGGACAAAATCCTGGACATGGTGGATATCAAGAATCTGTTAAATCAAAAGGGATTAATGCACGTTATATTACTTCATTATGGAAATCAGAATGTTGTGATGCGGCTCCTTCTACTCTTGTAATAGAGGCATGTGGTGCATGTTTCAAATGTGGTGAAACATATTTTGGTAGAATAGATGTTAAAGGCTCTCCAGCATTAAGATTTTTAAATCATAATGCATATGGTATTGCTGATAGTGGTGGTATCTGTTGTGATGCTTCAAATTCTGTGGAAATCAATGATGTTGATTATGTTGATCCTAGTTTAGTATTAGCACAAATTGCTTATGGACTAATTACCAATCCTATTTTAACTCCATTCATTCAAGTAGTAGTTGAATACTCTACAGATGGTGGTGCTACTTGGATAGTAATTCCAAATGATGATTTGAATACATACACTGGTCAAGTAATAGATCCACTTGATCCAGATGAAAGCTGTGGTAAAATCACTGTTACTGGTGCATATGTAGATACTAAATTTGGCAATTGTTCATTTGATACAAGAGATCATTACAATGTTGAACCAATTCAACTATATTTTGATCTATTAGATGAATCAGGTGATCCATGTGAAGTTTCATGTGCAACAATCACAAGAACTGCCGGAACAACTCAACAAACTCATGGTGATACTGTATTAAGAGACATCTTAATGACAGAAGCTTACAGACAGTCTCCTTATAACCAAGGAAACGCTGACTCTGCTAGAATCCGTGAAATTGAAGGTTCTTCTGCTTTAGTAAATGCTATACCTAGATTTGACATTAATGGAGATGTAGTATTATATACATCATATAATATTCTTCATTCTGTTCCTAGATATAACAATCCAACAGGAGTATTTGATAATGATCAATATCTGATCACTATTTATGTACTTTGTGATGATGCAGCAACACAGAAAGTTTTAGATGCTCAATTTGAGGATTTATCAACTGCAGCAGGTAAGGGAGCATTAGACATACCGTTTCAAACAACTATTGATGCGTGTGCAACCTCATACTCTACACCCTAATAACTACATTTTAGGTTTAAATATTAAAGGGCGGGATTTTTTCCTGCCCTTTTTATTTTCAATTGTTCAGTAATTTTTGTATATTATTACTGTAATGAATTTACTATTATTTAAAAATTTAATGAAATGGCAGATAAGCATATTTTAAGTTTGGAAGTTCAACCAGTTGCAAACTGTGAAATTCTTAGTGTAAGGGATACATCACAATATGCAGATAATTTAGCTGTTGACTGTCCTGAATTACTCATAACTTCACCAGGCTTTAATTCACCGACATTGATACATGTTCAACCAGGATTTAATTTAAATCTAAGTTCATGTGCAATAGGACTACAAACAACAGATTGTGGGACTGTTAGAACTCATATACCGGATGGTGTGTACATTATTAGATATAGTGTGGCTCCTAATGATAAAGTATATGTAGAATACAATCATTTAAGGGTGACTACATTGCTTTCTTCTTATTATAATAAATTATGTGATATAGATAATTTACAATGTGAACCGGATAGAGATAAAAATAAGATAGTTTCTGAAATGAAGTATGTTAGGACCTTAATAGATGCTGCAGTTGCAAAAGTTGAATACTGTCAAAGTCCTAAAGCAGGGATGGATATATATAATTTTGCCAAAAAGAAGTTGGAAAAGATAACATGTCAAACAACTTCATGTTGTTAAAACCAAAAAAATGAGTAGTAATTGTGCAAATTGTGGGAAAAAATTTACATGTAGCTGTCAAAAAACTAAAGGAACCAATGGACAAACAATATGCAAAAGGTGCAAAACAAAATACAATAGCAAAAGAATAATGAAATCTAGTCAAAATTCAAATTCTTTAAGAGCTAAACAAATAAGAGCAAATGAAAATATCAAACGTTCTCAACAAGGTAGATCATGGAAGAAGAGAAAATAATTAAAAAAATTCAAATTGAACAATCATTTGCTGATACTGCTCATATAAGTTTTAGACAAAAAAAGTATGGCATTACATCTTGTTGTGATACGGATTTAGATCCAATAGCAATAAAAAAAGAATTATGTGATTGGGAAGGTTTAAAAAAAGATATTCCTCCAATCATTTCATTATCAAGTGAAATTTTTACTCCTATTGACTTATCTATTCCATGTTTAGATCCATTAGCACCATCCTGGTGTATTCTTACTTGTGGAGATCAACCTGAAAATGCACAACAGATACGAGATCAAATCACTGAACTTGAAGCACACCTTAAAGAATTGCAAGATGAATTAATAACATTGCAAAATGAACTAGCAATAAAAGAAGCAGAACTAGGAGTATTAGAAGATCAAGTAGCAGAATTAGAAAGTATAATGGAAACTCTTTTAGGAGAAATTAAACTTATTGAAGCACAAATAGAAACTGTAGTAACAGAACTAAAAGATTTATTAGCACAATATGAAGAAGAATGTTCTTAAAATAATAAGAAATGGATGTAACAATTAAATTTATACAACAAGATCTTCCTAATGATACTGTATGGTTAGTTGCAATCATTGGTGAAGATTTATCAGATGGATTTGTAAGTACTATACAAATTGAATCAACTGATCCTGCAGTTACATTTAGTGGTGGAACATTAGTTGCTCCATTTGATACTCTAACATGGCAACTTAGTGTTTCTTTAAGTGCAGCATTAGTGTTTAATTTATCCGGTTTATCAGAACAATTTGATGATGTAGATAATTTAAATGTATTTACATTAGATACAAATGCTACTATTATTGATGAAACAGAATTATCTATAGAAATACTTAATGAAGATGGAGATTTACTTTCCTTTACAATTGAAATAATTCCTTTATCTCCTCCCGGAATTGAAGGATGTATGGATGTGGATGCTTGTAACTATGATTCTGATGCAACAGTTCCATGTGATGATTGTTGTGAATATCCTGATTGTGCAGGTAATTGCCCTCCTACGGTTGTAATAGATTGTAATGGTGATTGTGGTGGTACAGCTGTATTAGATGAGTGTGGCGTCTGTAATGGCCCAGGAGCAACATTTGAATGTCCTGATGGAAGTTTTGTTTGTGAAGAAGCAGATTGTGACGCACCTTCTGAAGAATGTGAAGATTTATTGATACAAATAAAAATAAAAGAAGAAGAATTAAGTGACTTAGAAGGACAATTAGCAGCTTTAAATGATCAATATGCTGAAGCAGAATCATCAAAAATAAAACTTGAAGAAACTATAACAGGTATTAAAGATGAAATTTTAATACTTGAAGACTCCATTGATAAACTTGAACAAACTATAGCTAAAATACAAGATGATATTAATGCATTAGAACAATTATTTTGTTCAGATGATATAGAATGTATTTTAGTAAGTGTAATAGATTCAAATGGAAATGCAGTAGCAGGTTATGATGTTTATATAGACGGAGGAAATGCTGGTATAACAGATATCAATGGATATGTATTATATTCTATACCAAATGCTTCTGTTAATACAAACCATACTTTACAATTTTGTTACTGTTTTACAACTGAAGGAAATTGCAGACAACAAAAAATAACCATAACTGTTGCTGCAGATGAATGTGCAACGGAATGTATAATTACACCTAACCCGTGTGAAATCATTCCAATTGTATAAAAATAAAATAAATGAAGAAAGAATACTATTAATTATAACTTTGGTTGTTTGCCAAAACTTTTGTATATTATAATAGTAGTATATAAGACAAATAACTACAAAAAATTGATTTATGATACCTACAAATTCCGGTAATACTAAACCTTGTTCACCAATTTCATCAAATTGTGTAGTATGGCAGGGACCTGATCTTCCTTGTATTGAATTATGCAATGGAGATACCATAAGTGATGTTATTGCAAAATTAGCAATTCAATTATGTGATTTGATTGATTCTAGTTGTTTGTGTGAACCAGATATGGGTGACATTGATTTGTCATGTTTAGCAGGTGTAAATCCCACAGCAGAAACTTTACAAGAAATAATACAAGCTATTATAGATTATTTATGTGCTTTAGAACCAGGTGGAGATGTAAAAACAACAGTTTTATTACCACCTTGTTGGGAACCAATATATGATACCAATGGAGATCCAATAATAGCATTACCAGTAGGTGAATATGCATACATGCTTGCTGTTAAAATATGTGATATATTAACTTCTATAGAGATTATAGAACAACAAATTATTGATCATGAAACTAGAATTACTATTCTAGAAAATTGTGTATTGCCTTGTGATGGAGGCGGAGGTGCTGCAACACAAATAATGTCAATATGTATTAATCCAGGAAATCTTGTAGATATACCGGTTTTATTAGCAGGTTTAGAAGCTGCATATTGTGCTTTAGAAGCAGCAGTTGGAACTCCATTTTTAATCAGTAATGCAACAAATCAACAATGTCTCTTTGCAAATGATAGTTTATTGATTGGTACAGGTACATATGGTGGAGTAACTGGATGGCAAACAAGTGCTGGTACATTAGCTCAAACTACTCAAAATTTATGGATAGTTGTATGTGATATATATGGTGCAGTTCGTGATATATTAGAAAATTGTTGTGATTCAGCATGTGAGGGATTAATATATGGATTTGTAGTTACACCAATAGATAATGGATCAGGAGTATCTGGTTTAAATATTAATTTTAGTGGTTCTGTTTTTACAAATGGTTATTTAGATTGCGGAAGTACAGTTCAAATAACAGATGTTGATGGTCTATCAATAGGACCTCTTGCTTTTAATGCTGTTAATGAATCAAATAATCCTTCAGGATTAATAATTAATAATATAGGTGGAATGAATGTAGCATCAGCTTTAACAGTAACAGTAGTTTATTGTTTAGAATTAGGTGACTCAACATGCACAAATACACAAACTCAAATAATAAATGTAGGATATCAATGTCCAACAATGGTTGTTGCAACTGCAGTAGATGGTCAAAGTGCTGTAATAAATTGGACTGATCAAATTGGAGCAACTGCAACATATAATATTACAGTAGATCAAGCTGGTGTTCAAGTATGGACATCTGGTGCTATTCAAGGCAATGGAGCAATGTCAATACAAGTTGCTCCTTTAAATCCGGGCATATTATATACTGCTACAATGACATTAACTGTAAATGGTGTATCTCAAATATGTCCAGCAATTGGATTTCAAACTATGGGAAGTGCATGTCAAACAAATAGTACAGATCAATTTATACAGGTATTAGCACAAAATCCTTTGAATTTATATTTAGGATCAACTTGGGAAGGTGACGGACCAGATGGTGTTGAATGGGAATGGAGATATGAACCCAATAGCAATGAAATAACAAGATTTGAGGTAAATCCACCAACAATTCCAGGAGTATGTATAGAACCAAACAGTACAAATTGGAGTCCACTTTTACCTGGAGCAGATGGAAGTTGTATTGCAGGAACTTCTATGGATTCAGTAACTTGGGATTATCCAGTTCTTACTTGTGATGGAGGAAGTTTTAGTGGAGGCATTGCTGTTGATCAAGGATGTTGGTCATATGTAGGAGTAAGAGTATATAATGGTGCAACATACTATGTATATTGTTTATGGGATGCAAGTGATTTAATATCAGGTCCTAAAATGGTAGCATTATGTTGTGAATGTCCTATGCAATTATTAGCATCTTTTCCAATAAAAACTGTAGGTGATGACGTAGTATCATTTAGTGTTCCTTTTATTTCTGGTTTAGGTGTAGCAGACATAACCATTATAACTCCACCAACTTTCGGATCATTAGATAATTTAGGAGGAGGAAATTTTGAATATACTCCTTTACCAGGTTATACAGGTCCAGATACATTTACATTAGGAATTGACAGTATACCTCCTGGATTATGTGGAGAAGATACAATGACTTATCAAGTAATGTCTATGGGACTTGGTGCTGGTGCAATTGAATCAGATATTATTAAAGATGTATGGGCTTTTATTGACACAAATACCAAATCTGTTGCAGATGGAGAACAAATTAAACAAGATATGGAAGAATGGTTTGCAAGTCTTCAAGCTCAATGTCCTCTTTATACTGGATCATTAAGAATTGCACCTGTATCTGAATCTAATTGGGTAAGTGCTTATTCTAAAGCAGTATGGGATAGTAATGCTGATGGAATATTAGCAGAAGGGCCGGATTGGGAAGCATTAAGAGTATTACCAGACTCATGGATTGATGGTCCACCAGTACAACCAGCTTCAGCATGGATTATAGCATTTTCAGATCAGCAAGCAGCAATACCATTCCATCCTACTACATTGATAGAAGGTTGGGGCTTTATGTCAACATTACAACCTACTGTTGATTATAAAGCAGCATATGTTGAAGCAGCTGATATATATAATGGGACAGAAAATTCTATTTGGGCACAAGAACAAGGCTTAGAAGCTGATCCTGCATTTCCTAATGGATTGAATGTTACATTATATCCAATAACAATAGGAACAACAAATGCATATGCAGCAAATCAATTAATGGCATTAGGTGCATTAACTGCTCAAATGACACCTCCAGGAGCATGGGGATGGGAAACAGTAGTAGATTTAACAGGATATTTAATGGAAGGATTAGTTCCATCTGCTATTAACCCATATGAAGGTGCAGATACAGGTATTCTTGGATTAGAAATAGGACCTCTATTAGATTTCAATTACTTTATGTTCTTAAATCAAACTACATTAGATGTGGAAGTATTAAAATCTAATTTAGACTTTAATGCTGCTATAAACTTAGAAGCTTGTGGTGTACCTGTTGGACCATTTTATTATACAATAGTTCAATGTGGAGGCGGAGATGCTTTAGAAATACAAACTGCAGGAGAAATAGAAATAGGTTCAGCTGTTAAAATAGAAGGAATATGTTATGAAATAACAGGACTTGGAATAGAAAATGAAAATATACAAGAAGATCTTCATGATGATTGTGATACTTGTTTAGGACCTCCTCTTTACCGTGCAGAACAATGTGAAGGTGGAGAAATTATAGATCTTGGTCCAGTTGAAGCTGAAATAGGACAACTTATAAAAATAGGAGATATTTGTTACACTATAATAGATGAATTAGGTGAATCTGAAGAACCATTAGAATATGAACTAAGCAATTGTGATAATTGTGAGGATTGTGATGCACCTTCACATTGGACTGTAAGATTATGTGAGGAACTTACACAAATAGAAGTTTTAGATGAATGTAATCAATTATTAGTTGGAACATATATTAAATTTGAATATGAAGGAGCAATAACATGTTGGCAAGTACTAGCTCTGGCAGATGAAGGTGAAGATGTTAATTGGACATTAAGTGAAGCAGACAACTGTATAGATTGCCAAGCAGAAATTGAATAAAAATAATAAAAATATAAAATATGGCTTGCGGAAGATGTAATAAATGTAATAGTTCAGATCCATGTGGATGTCAAGATCATGGTTTACCAACACCCTGTGCATATACTGATTGTTCAGATCCAACAGTAGAACGTTGTGATGAAGTGGTTTGTGCTGAATGTGTAACATGGTGTGGTCCAACAACAACGTATGGAGATCCTGGATCAGGAGTACAAATTGTAATAAACAATGGGGAAAGATTAGATTCTATACTACAAAAATACTTGTTGATTTTAGCTAATGGATTAGGAGGATGTACCTCAAATGATGTATTACATGCACCATATAATATATATACAGGGGCAATTACTAATAATTCTATTACAGTAGTTTGGGGAGGTGAATCATCTGCAACAGTTAATATTACTGTTGCATGGGAAGATACAAATGTCCCTGGTGTTTGGAACTGGATTACACCTATAGTACCAGGAATATTTACACAAATTATTACTGGCTTGTTACCTGCAACAGAATATAGAATTAGAGTGGATGCGGACAATGGAGGAGGAACACCTTGTAAAAGTGTTGCAATACTTGCCACCACACTGCTATAGAGCAACAATAGTGATGATTTGTTGGTTTTTTATCACAAACGTTGGGAGAGCCTTATTTTGATGGGGCTCTCTTTTTTTTTATATGCAAAAAGTTATTAACACTTTTTTGTATATTGCTAACCTAAAATGCAAGAATTCAGATGGATAAGATAAGAAAGAAGGTATTAGAATCTTTAGAACAAAAAAAGGGGCCAGAGTTATCTGCATATAGATGTGGTATCTCTGTAGAAAAATGGCTAGAGGTACGGGCAGAGATAAGATCAGAATCATCAGAAAGAAGAAAATTAGCTACAGCAGATTTGGAAGATGGAATTCATGTAAATGTAGATGCTGGCACTGCCAAATTTCAAGGAAAAGCTAAACATGAACCTAAATCTGCAGAAGAAATAATTAAAATTTTAAAGATTGATACCACGGTGTGGAAACTCTCTTCCTATTGGAATAAACAAATGGGAGATCATTGGAGAGTTTCAGCATTAGTTGTTAGAATAAAAAATAATGAGGAAATCTTAATTAAAAAATTAATTAAGAAATGGAAACCAAAAACTTATAAAATTCCTAAAAATAAAATTCCCAAAGAAGGCAAACCAATAGTATGTGGAATTTTATCATTACAGGATATACACTTTGGTAAAGAGGGGAACTATACAATAGATAAAGATTTTGAAGAGACTGTAATAAATTTAATTAGTAGAGGTACTGCTTCTCATCATCTTTCACAATTATACTATGTAGTTGGTGGAGATCTAATAAATATGGATACTTTTACAGGTGCAACAACAAAAGGAACATATGTTGATAATAGTAGTAGAGCAACAGAGGCATATGAACAAGCATTTGATGCAGTACATTGGTCTATAAATTATTTATGTGAATATTGTGAACATTTAACAATAGTATTTGTTCCAGGTAATCATGATAGATTAAGTTCATTTCATTTAGCTCATGCATTATCTAAATGTATTGTAAGTAAAAAAATAACATGGGATGTTGAATATTCTGAAAGAAAAGTTCATTTATGGCATAGTAATTTTAATGCTTTTGAACATGGTGATGTTAGTAAAAAGAATACAGGCTTAGTGTATGCAACAGAATTTTCAACAGAATGGGGAAAAAGTAAAAATAGAACATTGTTTACAGGACATCATCATACTAATAGAAAAATAGAATATATAACAGCAGATGAACAAACCGGATTTATTCATAAAACTTTACCAAGTTTATCCCGTACAGATTATTGGCATTATCACAATAAATTTGTTGGAAATAGAAGATCTGGTAAATTGGAATTGCAAGATCCACTTAAAGGAAATATATGTGAATTAACGTTCTCACCAAAGTAAAGACGCCTTTTAACTTTTATAAGTGCTCTTTTTTTTGTAAATTATAAATGTAACTATGATAAATAATTTTAAAAAACCTAATTTAAATGCTCCTAGGTATAGGGAAAAAAGAAATGGGTTGTTAAATAAGAAAATAATTAAAGAATTTAAAACTAAGAAACCTATATATGCTAATATAGATAATGAAAAATTAAAAAAGATAATTACAATGTATAATAAAAATCTTTGGGAAGGAGTCATAGAAAATAGAGATGGTGTTGAATTACCAGATTTTTTAGGTTATTTGTTTATTGGTACTTGTCCTCCTGCAAAGGGAATTAATACAGATTATTCATTATCAAAACAATATGGTAAGGTTTTGCAAAATAAAAACTGGGAAACAGATGGTAATATTGGTAAAATATTTTATACTAATTATTCTACTAGATACCGTTTTAAAAATAGAGAATTATGGAATTTTACAGCTATGAGAGATTTTAAAAGAGGTGTGGCTACAGAATATCCTAAACAATGGACTAAATATATTTTTATGCAAAATAAATATAGACCTGCTGATTTATATAGTAAAAACAAATCAGATATAATAAATACAGAATCATGACAACAATAGGAGAAGTAGTATCAAGAATAAGAGGTCAGTTAAAAGCTGAATACCAAGATTCATTTGTAACAGATAGATATATCTATAGTTTAATTACAAAATTTGCCCAATTCTTAATGAGAAGGCAAGATAGCACTAATAAACTAATGAAGTTTAATTCTGTTTGGAAGGCATTGCCATTTGTTGAATTGATAGAAGTAGATAAAATTGAAGCAGAATGTAGTGGTGTACAAGCAGGATGTACTATAAAACGTACAAAAGAAAAACTTCCTGATATGATAGAAGGCTATTGGGGACCATTAATTAGAACAGTTAGTTCTATAGATGGATCTATTGAGCTTCAACCAACTCAACCTGGAACATATACTTCAATGACAAAGACTACTTCTTTTAAGTATAATACAAGAAAATACTTTTGGTTTTTAAATAACTATTTATATTTTCCAAATATGGATTGGGATGCTATTAAATTAGAAGGTGTATTTGATTCAGATATAGCAGAATGGTTATGTGATGAAGAAGCCAAATGTATACCAAGATATGAACAAGCAATAAATATACCTGAAGCTTTATTTGCGGAAATAGAACAACAAGTATTGCAAGTAATGCTGCAAACTTTACAAATACCTGCAGAAGATTCAGATAATAAACAAAACATAAATAGATAATGAGTGTATCACATAAATATAGGACATTCAATCAATTATTAGAAGACGTATCTATTGATTTTAATACATACGCTCTAGAAGGAATGATTGAACCACAGCAATTAATTAAAGTTGCTACTAGAATAAATTATGATCTAGGATTAAAAATTCATAGAACAAAGGAAATTGTTTTAGAAGTGGAACATAATAAAGCAAAATTACCAGAAGATTTTGCATTTTTAAATTTTGCATTTATTTGTGGAGATTATACAACTTCTCAAAAAATGCCTTCAGGAACACATGTGGATACAACTAATCCTGTTCCTTATGTTCCAGATCCTGGTTATACAGGACCATGTGAAGATCCAGAATGCAATGATGTATGTGTAATTCAACCTTGTGATCCAGATATTTCTCCTGCATATCAAGTAATTCATAAAATAGGTAGTGCAGAATATAGAACATTTAGTTTTTTCAAAAAACTTACAATAAGAGATGTGAATTCTGCTCAATGTGAATGTCCAAACATTAATGAACAAGCTCCAGATATAGCTGAAATAAGAGACGGGTGGTTATTAACTAATTTTAAAACCGGTAAAGTTTATATAAGTTATCAAGGAGCTATGGAAGATGTAGATGGTAATTTACTTGTATTAGATCATCCATATTGTAATGAATATTATGAATATGGTCTAAAACAAAGAATATTAGAAAATATGATATTTGCAGGAGAGCCTGTAACGAACCAATTAGGGCTAATAGAGCAAAGACTAAGGGCAGCAAGAAATAATGCACTCAGCTTTGTTAATACGCCAGATTTTAAAGAATTACAACGTGTATGGTGGATGAATAGAAATGCACAGTATCATAAGTATTATGATATGTTTTCCAATTATGGAGTTGTAAGACCTACAAAAATGTAATTGATAATACATTAATCATGGCAAAACGTAAAAAGAAACAAGAGCAAGTACCACTTAATCAACCAAATAAAAGACCTAAGTTACAAAATACGTCTTCTATAGAGATTAATGGATTTGCTAAAGGTATGGTGAAAGATCCATTTCCCAGTTTTGAAGATAAACAAAATTGGTTTCATGCACGTAATGCGGCCAATAATTCTGTAGATGGTGATCTAGGTGTAATAGGAAATGAACCATCTAATTTACATTGTATAGATACTCCTTATACTGTAATAGGAGCTATTCATCTATATGGAGATACTTGGTCAATTTTTTGTACTGATGATCATAATTCTGAAATAGGTTTATTTGATGATAGTGAATGTAAATATGAAAAGCTTGTAAATGCAGAGTGTTTAAATTTTAATAGATTAAATTTAATCAAAGGTGTTTCAAAAGAAAATTTTGATTGTACATGGCAGGTATATTGGGATGATGGATTAAACCCTTCAAGAACTCTTAATTTAGATGATATTCCATGGATACAAATTGAAACTTCTCCAATAGGAGCAGTTTGTGTTATTTATGAAGATACAACTGATCTAGATTGTGAAAAGATAAGATTAGCACCGTTATTAGATACACCTTGTGTGAAATTATCTATGGCAGAAGATGGTGGTCAATTAAGAAATGGTACATATCAAGCATTTATTGCATATACAGTTAATGAACAAAAAGTAACAGATTATATTGGAATATCTAATTTACAATCATTATGGACGCATGAAGATACAGCTTCTTCATTAAACATAAATGTATCTAATCTTGATAAAGAATTTGATTATTATGAATTGGTAATATTAGTAATTGCTGCACAAAATACACAAGCTAAACGTATAGGATTATATAGTACAGAGCAAACTGTTATAAATATAGATATTATTGATAATGCTTTACCTCAAACCCCATTAAAAACTATTCCTTTACAAAATCCTGCATATGAGAAATCAGATAGTATGTATGTGGTTAATGATTATTTAATAAGACAAGGACCTACAGAACAATTTGATTTTAACTATCAACCATTAGCAAATGATATTACAGCTCATTGGGTATGTACAGAATATGAAGCAGAATACTATTATAAAGGAGGTAATAGACCTACTTTTCTAAGAGATGAACAATATGCATTTTTTATTAGATTTATTTATAATACAGGAGAAAGATCTTCATCATATCATATTCCAGGAAGACCACCTAGAACAAGTGGTCAAGATCAATGGGGAAATGTTATTAATGAAACAGCACCAAATGGAACTCCTAATTCATTGAATCCCGGTGAAATGAATTTTGAAGTTTATAATACAGCCACTGAAACTCAAACAGGTCTGAGTATTCCTACAGAAGATGGAGGAACTATCATATCTAAAGGAGATATGGCATATTGGCAATCTACAGAGAAATATCCAGCAACTAAACCAGATATTTGGAATAATGGAACAGTTGATTTATGTGGAAAACATATTAGACATCACAAATTTCCTACAGAAGAAAAGTCTTCTAACTTAGAATTATCAGATTCTAATGGATCTAATATTAGAATATTAGGTGTTGAATTTAAAAATATTGCACGTCCATTATATAATGATGGAACAGTAATTCCTAATGTAATAGGATTTGAGTTTCTAAGAGGAACAAGAGAAGGTAATAAATCTATTCTTGGAAAAGGTATTTTTAGAAACATGAGAAAATATAGAATTCCTCCTGGATCTAATAATCAAGATACAGGCATGCAGGGATTATATCCTAATTATCCATTTAATGATCTTGGTTTTGATATGTTTTTTATTAATCCTAATAGTGGATTTAATAATCAATCAGTGGGAAAAGAGGACTTCTTTGGTTCTTTAAGTGCTTTTCCACCTTTGCAAGGTCATACAGATGATGTTTTTACATTTCATTCTCCTGAATTAAGTTTTAGAAAACCGTTTTTAAATGCATATGAAACTAGGATGTATGGTAAAGTATCTGGTAAATCAACTGGTAGCTTTAGATCATCAGAAAAACATCCACAACATAAACTATTAAGAAATGCAGGTATAATAGTTGCAGCTATATTTGGAATAGGATATGCCCTTGAAAAAATGAGGGGTAGGAAAAAGAAAGTATTTGATCCAATAAAGACCAATGATATTGGTTTGAGTGGAACATTGGCTCTAGGAAGTGGTGTTATTGTTGCACCATTGGTGGGGCTAAATACTCCAGTTGCTGGTTTTACAGCAGCTCTTTCTATTGCTGCAGATGTTGCTTTAGATCTTGTTGTTGATGCAGCCATAGATACATTAGCATTTCCAGTAGATATAGTTACTGGAGGATTTGGAACAACACTGGCATTGGCATCTGCTTCTGCAATATCTGATGCTGTATTGGGATTTGCTCCAGGAACAATGGGTGGAGGAAAACATTATGAAATAGATGGTTCAGGATTAAAAGAAGTACCACCTTTATTTTATGCTGTATCATCTTTAATGATGTTTGTGCAACAAATGACGGTTGGTACGCAGGAAATTGTAGATCTTTTATATAATCTTATAAGTAAACAAGATTTTGCATTAAAATATAATGGTCACGGATTTTATAAAGATTATACTCCCATATCAAATGGAGCTTTATATAGAGTAGCTAATAATAGTTCAAATTATATAAATAATACATTTACATCTTTTGCTCAAGGAAAATATAAAATTAATAATTTAAATAGACCTAAAACAGTAGTAGTAGAAACAGCTAAAGATTTACCAACTTTAACGGGAGATACGTCTAGGTTTTGTTTAGGAATGGTTGCCACATGGGATAGTCAGGGTAATATTGATGTAGGATCATCAAGAATAAAAAATATAGCTGCATATTATGGGGCAATTAAATTTAATATAGATAATCAATATGGACAATTAGAAGGGGTTAGACAAATTCCTATGAGAGGTTGTGTTGAATTATTTCCAAAAGATACTCCAACTACACAAGATAGATATAAATCTGATGCAATTTTTGGTGGAGATAACTATGTAAATAGATTTACAGATAAAGTTATAATGCCAATCTTTGCAAATTTTCAATTAGATACTCCTGATGAAACACCTTTTGATTATTTAAAATATCAAAATATACCACTTCCAAGATATTGGATGGATACTCAAAAATATCAAGTAAGTAAAATTGCAGAAGGTATAACTCAATTTGCTGGTGGTGGAGCACTAAGTTTTGGTTCTGCAAGTTTTGGATCTTCAGTTTTACCAAGTTCTCAATTTTATTTGGATAGACCAGCTGGCGGGGATTGGAAACCATGGAGCGTTGCTTCTGGAGGTTTTGATAAGATGCCACTATTTAGTATGAAGAATTCATTTATGTATACACATATTAATGGGGTTCAAGATTTCTTTGTAGAATCAGAAATAAATTTAGCACAAAGAGATTGGGAAGATAATAAGCTTCAAACTTTTCATTATGATTGGCAACAATATGGAGAAGTAGCTCCTTTATTTAATGCTGAATGGATTCATTATTCAAATTATTATAAATATGATTATTCATTAAGTGCTGCTAAATTCTTAACAAATTTAAATAGTTTTGGTAATGTACAACCAAGAGATTATGATCCAAAAATTGCAGAAACCTGTTGGTCACATTATCCTAAAAGACTTATATATTCTTTACAAGCACATTTAGATGCAAAGAAAGATTTCTGGAGAGTGTATTTACCGGCTAATTATAAAGATTTTAAATCTGTAGTAAATGTAATAAAACCTATTAATCAGACTGGAGCTATCATGCTTTTTCCATATGAATCTCCAAAAATGTTTAAAGGTGTAGATACATTAAAAACAGATTTAGGTACTAAGATTATTATTGGAGATGGTGGTTTATTTGCCCAGGTGCCTCAAAATATAGTTAATTCAGATGTATCAAATGAATATGGTTCATGTGAAAGTGCAAGAAGTGCTATCAATACACCTTTAGGGTTTTTCTTTATATCTCAAGAACAAGGAAAAATATTTCAATATGGACAGGGATTAACTCCCATCTCCAATGCAGGAATGAAATGGTGGTTTAATAAATATTTACCATGTCAATTATTAAAAGAAGTTCCTGAAATAGAAGGAACTTTAATTGCAGATAATCCTGTAATAGGTGTTGGATGTCAATCTATTTATGATCCTACAGATGATATAGTTTATTTCTGTAAAAGAGATTATGCAGTAACAGAAGAATTTGAAGGACATATTTTATATGATGCTGATGAAGGATTTCAATTAAATTTAACAAGTTATAGTGGTCAACCTGGAGTTCAGACATGTCCAGATGGATATACATTTAATAGTTCAACAAACAAATGTGAGAAGTTTACATATTCTATCCCTACTGGAAGTGAAACACAAGATTGTATTTGGGTCCAATATGAAACACCTTGTCCATCATCTCATCCTGAAGATGATCCTAACTTAATAGGAGTAAATGCTGAAGGTGACAGACAATGTTGTCTTACTACAAGTGAACTTTTATGTAATGATGGAGAAACATTAATGCAAAATCAAGCAGGACAATGGTTATGTGAGTTGTTACATCAAATAGATCCAATCATTGAGCCAAGAACATTAAACATTGAATTAACAGATATTTTATATTTTACAGATTCATCTTGGACTGTTAGTTATGATCCTAAAATAAAAGCATGGATATCATTTCATGATTGGCATCCTGAACTTTGTTTGGCAAGTATAAATCATTTTTTAACTACAAAATCTGAAGATTTAGAATTTGAATGTGAAAGGGGTTATATATGGAATCCAGGAAATGGAGCATGTGAAAAAGTAGTAATTGAAGAAGATGATATACCTTCTGAAATAACAGTTTTAGAAGAAGCTCCAACGGGAGACATTATAATAGGTTGTCCAGAAGATCAGTTAATTTTTACCAAAGATGATGATATTGCTGATCTAACACAGAATTGGGATAGATGGAGTGTATATGAACCAAATTCAGCAAAAAGTGATGCAGAAACAACAGCAACTGGAACACCTACTACTTATTATACTGATATAAATCCTATGACAGGTATACCTTCAGAAGCTGTAGGTACATATTATGAATTATTAGCACCTGGAGCAGGTGGAAGATATTTAGGAACTGCTTCTTTCCTATGTGCTGATGGTGTGGATGCTTCAACAGCAGCGGGTGCACCTGCTAACTCAGCACAACTTAATGAAGGTTATTTTTGGAAAAATACTTTTTATAATCCTCCTAAATATATGCATTGTAAAAATGTAAGAGGGCAAGGTGGGGGAAATGCATGGAGATGGACAACAATTAATGCAAGGGAAAACTTAATGACATTGGGTAATCCAACAGCAAGTAATTATTTAACTACAACTGCTTCATGGTCTCTTGGAAATTTAGATAACGGTGATTATACTATAGATTCACAAGGACAGGTAATATTAGCAAATATTAAAAATGCTAATTTCCCACAAAAAATTATAATGACCCCTAATAGTGGTTTATATAATGGATATTATAGTAGATGTGAATTTAATGATTATACCCATGAATTTACTTTAAGAAGTTCAGATAATGATAATGATTTTAATGGTGCAGTATTAGGAGCATTTAAAGATACTGCTGGAGTATATGGACCCGTAGATTTTACACATCAATTAATAATGATGTGTAGAAATGCTTCTGCTAATTCTCAAACAGGAAAAGGACAATTAAAGGTTTTATTTAATCCAGCTGCTGGTGCATATGGCTTTATAGATCCTGCAGATAGTAATATTAGACAAACAACAATTATAACTGTTGATAGTCCATTTAATGGAGGTGGAGGATCTAGTGGAGCTGCAGGCCCTGGTTCATATGGTACACAAGGAGCTGTTAGAATTAAAGTAGTAAAAGTAGGATCCCTTATAGATATATATATTAGTCAAACTATGGGAAATCAAGCTGGTGCTGATATTCCACCAGGAGGTCAAAATTTAGATTTTCCTGCTGGTACACCATTTGGTACAACACCTGTTATTTCATTTGATGTATTAGATAGTAATACTTGGGTAGATGCTCCAGGATATGTTACAGGAAATGAGTTGGCAATGTTTGAAACAAATACAAAAATAGGATTCTTTACCTTTTCACAACGAGACTCCTTCTTTTATGATATTGCATTTGAAGGACAAGTAGCAACTAAACCAGGTTGTGATTGTGATCCCGGATATACTAAAGTATATAAAGATCCAGCAACAGGTTATTACACTAAACCAACAGGTACTTGTCCTGGTCCTGATCAACCATTAATATGTAGAAAAATTGATTGTAATTGTCCTCTTGATCCATTTGGACCAGGTTCTGTATTAACCGGTACAACAGGAACATGTGATGATATATATGCATATGGAGATCCTGCATATGTTAATACTGATCCAAAAATATGTGAGTATACCAAAGAAGATACAGATTCTTATCATCCTCAACTATCAAAAGGTAGTATTTGGAGACATAATGATAGATGTGATCATTTTACAAATTATTATCTAGTAGATTATCCATGGGAAGTTGAATTTATTGAAAATACTGGACAAGCTGTTAATACACTTAGAAGTATTGAATATCAATTAGAAAGCTTTGTATATAAAGGAGATCTTAGATATGGTTGTGGTGATGATAGATGGCAAGATTTATTTTGGAACTTTGATGAAGCTGTTATATACAATAGTGAACAAGTATCTGGTTTATTGAAATTAAATCTTCAACCTCAATTAGATCCAATAACAGCATTAGATTATCCAATAATTAACATAAGTAATATTGATATAATTTTTAATAAAGTAGAACAAAAATATAGATTTAATCAATTTTGGGATATTACCAATGATAGAGGTGAATTTACAAATGCAGAACAGGAAATATGGAATACACAATTAAATGGATACATTAAAGATTTAAATTTTGTAAATTTAGACTATCAAAAACCAGCAGAACAACGTAAGAAGTTTAGACATTATTATAATAAACTAATTTTAAGACGTAGTATACAAGGAGAAAGAAATAGAAAAATGTTATTGAAAGTGGCTAATACTAAACTAAACTTATCATTTAGATAATGGGACATAAAAAGAAAATAGGACTGCCGGGTGGACCCAATGAAATAATTGTGGATCCAAGAGGACAATGGGATAATCCAGGTAAAAACACACGTATAGAAGGTAATGAAATTACAATGGCTAATGTTAACTATCCTGTATGGGCACAGCCTAATGTAGGACCTCCCAGTATGATGCAACCAGGTTTAGATTATTCATTTCCAGGAGCAGACTATGTTGATGAGTATCCTATGGCTCAAGAAGGAGTTGAGTTACCTAAAGCACAAAAAATAGGGGAAATAAAAGATAGTGTTTATGCTTTATTTCCTGCATTAAAAAACTTAGGTGATATTCCAATTGTTGCTGATACCAATTTTACTAGAAAGAATACAGGAATAGGAGATATTGAATTTTTTCAAGAAACTTCAAATGAAATAACTTATCCTAATGGTTATGTATATAGCAATCCTAATAAAGGAGGACAATCTGTAGTGTATAATCCAAAAACAAATGATGCACAAAATATAGCATTAGATATGCTTCATGGGTTATATAAAAAAGATGAGAAATATAAAGAACTTAGAGAGAACTTAACAAAAGCATATTTTGATTCAAAGTATAATGAAGATTTTAAAAAACATTGGGAGAGAAAACTTCAAGAAGAAGGGGAAGGAGATGGTATAGAACAATTTAAAAATAATCATATTGATGGAATAATACGCAACCTTCTCTTTAAAGGCAGCCCAGAAGATTTTAAAAAACAGAGATATTGGGAAGATGCACAAAAAGTATATCTATCAGATCCTAACATCAAAAAAACTTTTGGAGAATTAAAAACATATCTTGAACAAAAGAAAGGTGGGGGAGAAAATGCACTTTCAAATAAGATATCTAAGTTATATGGAGAAGGATATACAGCAAAAGGTCAATCATATGCAATAGCAAAAAGTATGGGATATCAGGAGGGTGGTTCTGTTAAAAATGTACATGATGCAGCTGATTTAGCTGGAATGGAATGGGATAATAACTCAGAGTTCATGGCTTTCTCTAAAAGAATAACAGGTAAAGAACATATAGATGATATGACTCCTGAAGAAAGAATAATATTAATAAATGCTATAAGGAGCCAATTACCTATAGCTCAAAAGATGGGTGAAACAAAGTATGATAAGGATGGATATGATGAACGTGGATACAATGTAGATGGCTATGATAGAGAAGGTTATATGGATGCAGATCTAGAAATGTTACCTGGAGGAATGTTGGTGAATGATTATGATGCATTAAGTGAGACAGAAAAAATTAAAATTGAAGAAAAACAAAAGAAGGTTAATAAACCAATACAGCAAATAGTTAATAAAAATGCTGAAAAGGCAACAGAAACAAGAATAAAATCTCTAGAAGAAACTGAAAAGATAAATCAAGAGGTTACCCAAATGCAAGAAGATAATTCCATTCCTGAATGGCAAAGATTGGGATATCCTAGTGCTAAAGCTTATTATGATTATATAGCTGATGTAGATCCAGGGTCAAAACAGGCTCTTAAAGATATAGCAAGTATGGTCTTTCCTATTACAAGTGATGGCGGTGGATGGGGTCCAATTGTAGGAAATGAAATGTTTGTCAAACCTGCTAAAAGAGTATATAATGATCCTAAAGGAACTGTAAGATCTATTGGAAATACAGCAGCAGATATTCTAACAACGCTTAATCCTTTCACTTTGGATGGAACTCCTTTTATGACGGAAGAACATAGACAAAAAATGAAAGATCAAGGACTTGGTTGGGCAATGGGGGATAATAAAAACATATTTGGTACAGATCTATATACAGATAATTCATTAGCATTAGATGCAATGACTTTTATTCCTTCAGCTAGTTTTATTAAAGGAGGAAAAGCAGCATTTACAGGATTAAAGGGTTTTATATCAAAAGCAGATAATTTTACACCTCTTATAAGTAAAGCAAATAATGCTTCTAGAGTTGTACTAAATCAAACTAATGATATTATTAAAGGAACTGATGATGTTATTAAATCAGCAGATGATGTTGGAGAATCTGTATTTTATGGTAATCAAAAGTATAATGAAAGTCTTCTTGCAGAGAATGCAATACAACGTGAAACAATACTTGTAAACAATGCACGAAAAATTAAAGAAAATCTAGAATTGACAAAATTAAAAGTTCATGATGATCCTATAATAAGGAAGCAATTTGAACATATACCAGAACAAAAATTATTAAATCCAGATGATTTTGTAAATACTAAATTACAGAATGTTGATGAACATATGCTGCCTCTTATAGAGAACCTTAATAATCCAGAAGCAAAACAAAAATTATTTGCTATGGGTATACCTGATCCAGATGATTTTATTTCATTTCTTATGAATGAAGTTCAGCATACTAATATACCAGGAAAAGGAGGATATGCAGGAGCAGCATTAGGAAATGTAGATAATGTAGATGATCTGCTTAATTTGGGCATTGGTCAAAATGCTAAAAGATTTAATTATGTTTCAAATCGGATATCTCATACTGGTGATCATGAAATAGGTCATTTGATTCAAAGATATATGAACAAAAGAGGGCTTACACCAGGACACACTGGTACTAATTTAGATAAAGAGGCTGCTAAATTTTTTAGAAATAATAAAGTTGATGATGATTTCCTTTCTCCTACAGCACAAGAAAATTATAAGTATACTCAAAAAAATTATGGAGATGAGAGTTTTCTATTGCCAGAAGATCAATATGTATACAAACAAATGAATCTTACGCAAGATCTAAAAGGAGCACAGATTAATAAGGAAGCTATGTTAAGTTCAGGAAAAGGTAATAAAGGAATTAAATCTTATTTTAGAAATAAAGAAACAAAAACTTTATGGGATGATGTAGTAAAACATTTTGATAATTCAAAAAAGAAATTAGATGATTTTGAATAACAATATCCAGATGTAGATACATATTTAAATGCTCCTGATAAACAAATTTTAGAACCACTTGCACATTTAAGGCAATTAAGAAATGAATTACATCAAAGTGGTGTAATTAAAAACTTTCAGGATGATATTACTGAAGAAATGTTAATGACCTTTTGGAAAACAGATGCTGGAAAACAAAATAGAATATTAAGTTTTTTTGAAACCAGGTGAAGGGGGAAAAGCAGGAATGGTTGAGTTAATTAACAAAACTCCTGTTGTTGCAGGAGCTGTTGGAACAACTGCAATAGGATTATCTCAAGGTGATTTTAAATACGGAGGAGATTTACCTAAATTTCAAAAGTTTGGATCAGTTAATATGCAGTTTCCTAAAATTAATATGCACTTACCTAAAGTTAGTAAACCAGGAAAATATGGAATGGCAGGTGGAGCAGGATTAGGATTTGTTAGTAGCATACCAAATATAGTAAAAAATTATAAAGTTGATCAGCTTTCAGAATATATGTGTGACCCAGCGGGTGGTTATACATGTCCTAGTGGTATTGGAAAAGGTAATCAAGATCTTTTTATTAGCCCAGCAAATACTCAATTAGGTTATAATAAACCTGTTGAAGGAAATGTAGGAAAAGCATGGGGTAATGCTGCATTAAATACTGCAATAGGAGGAGTAACAGGATGGGCTTTTGGAGAATTATATGATAAGTGGAGAGGTAGAAAAGAAGGAGGAGAATCTTTACCTAAATATCAAATTAAAGGTGAAAAAACAATACAAGAATTAGCAGCTCCTCCAGAAGAACCAACAACAGAATTTGATGAAAAAGTAAAAGCAATACGGAAAGGATTGACTACTATTTCAGATGATATATTAGTTAGACAAGCATATAAAGAATCACAGTTTAATCCAAAAGCTACTTCTTCAGCCGGGTATAAAGGTTTAACACAACTAGGAAGTGCGGTAATTGAAGATTATCAAGATGCTACAGGAGAGACAGGTATTGATCCGTATAAAGCAGAAGATGCTGTTAAGGTTCAGAATTGGTACATGCAATCTCTTTATAATAGGGAATGGAACAAAGGTTCAAAAAATTCCAGAATAGCTAAAGCATTAGCAGCTTATAATATGGGATCTACAAAATTAGTGAAGATATTAAATGAAATGAAAAAAGATAAAATTGATATTTATCTATCCACAGATTGGGTAAATAAACTATCAGAATACCATTTGAATTCAAAAGGTAAACCTATAATAGAAACTGCTGATTATATTCAAAAAATATTATTAAATGCAAATGAGGATTTTAATACAGACTTTGATGACTCAGAGTATAAAGAAATACAGAAAAAATATTATACTCCTTTACACAAAAAACAAACAGGTGGAGGAGATTCTACATATGTTACACAAGGAGAAATACTTCCTAGAATTGCATTAAAGTTTAATGTATCAGTTAAAGATATTGTTAGTGCTAATCCTAATATTAACTTTAGAACATTAAAGTCAGGAACATCTTTAACAATACCTGGTGTTGGTACAATACCTAAAGTTGTTGAGCCTGTTACTCCTATTGAGCCTGTAGTTCCAGTTACACCATCAGCTACTACTGTAACACCAGTTCAACAAAACATCCCTGTTGTTAAACAGAACGTTCCTATTCAACAAAATGTTCCTGTTCAACAAGTTAATACACCCGTTAAGCCTGTAGTTACACAAAATAAAGTCAATGTTGTGAATACACCCACTAAGGTGGTAACTACCAATACTAATTCAATTCAAAATAAAGTTAATCAACAAGTTACTCAACTAAATGAAATAGAAAAGAAAGTCCCTATAAAGGAAGATCCATATAATATAATTGGTAATTATAGTTTTGATAATTTTCTTATTGAAAAGCCTGATATTACAGTTCAACCATTGGTGTCTTCTACAACCAGGGTTGATATGAGCCATATAGATCCATATATTGCACAAGCATCTAGTACATATGTTAATCCAAGTTATAAGGGATTTAGTTTAGATCAATTTGATGATATAGATATTCCAGAAACAACACTTAGCAATGAAATTAACAATACTCCAGAAGAAAGAATAAAGAATTACTATGAACAAATAAAAAACATTGATTTAAATTTACAAGAACCTTATTATGCAATAACTAATGAAAATAGTACTGTAGAAGAATATGCAAAAGCTAATCAGGAATATGGGAAATTAATGGAAATCAAAAAATCTTATATAGATAAGATAAATGATATTAAATATGATGAAGCTGGATGGTTTGATAGTTGGGTTTCTACAGGAGGTTTGGGCACTATTATGCAAAAAGGATTATCTAAAAAAGGATATATTGATGAATATAAACCTATAACTGATGATGATGTTAATGTTAAACTTGAAACATTTAGTGAAAAAGGTGTAAGAATAGAAAGAGTGAAAGAAGATAAACGTCAGGAATATATTCAAACTACAAGATTTGATGATTTAGATACAAGTCAAAATCAATGGTATAGATGGAAATTTAGAGCATCAGCTTCTAATGATGATCCATTAAAAGTTAAAATCTATGGAGATCAATATGAAAGGGTAAGTAATCCTGTTAATATAAAAGGTAGTAGAGGAGCCATGATGCACTTTTTAGATCAAAGTCCATTATCTGGATATGTAGGTAAGAACACTAAAAAGTTTTATAATCAATTATCTGATGATGATTATGTAGGTTATTTAGATAATAATAATGATGGAACATATAGTGTATTATATAAAAAGAAAGAAGATATTCCTAAAAATGAATTAATGAAAAATACCTTTTTAATTAGATCTGAAAAGTATGATAATATTAACTTTGAAGGAAGAACAAAAGATGCTAATTTTCCTGGACATTTTTATTGGACTAAAAAAGATGATCCAAATGCTGTAGGTGGAATACATCCTAAAATATCTATTGCTGCAGATGCTAATAAATATGATTGGAATTCAGGACAATCTGTAGTATACTTGTTTCCATATAATGGTAAAACAAGATATGTGCATTTTGCAGGTTCACCAAATGCAATTAGAGATGAAGGTGCAAGAATAATAGAAGAGTATGGTCTTAAAAATAATATTTTAGAAGTAGCAGTAGCAGATGCAGGAAGTTTTTCATCATCTGTAAGAGGAGATATAACTCAAGATAAACTTCAAAGTAAGCACTATGGATATTGGAATGGAAATTCAAGAACAGGAGCAGGAATGGCATTAGTTGGAATGAGAAAAGGTGGAGAAATGGAGATATATAAAGATTATATGAACGGAGAAAATGAAAGCCAAGATGCAATAAATGTATATGATAAATTAAACAGAAAATTTTATAATGAAGCTAAAAAGGTCAAGATGACACCACCAAATTATATAATGACTCATCTCTCTAAAGAGAGGTAATGGCCAATAATTTAGGCAAATTGACTAAATATTTGTATATTAATATAGTAGAATGAGAACTATGGAACCTAACGAATTACAAGAAGAAGAGCAACCTCAAGAATCAAAAGAACCAAGAGGATTGGATATTGAAATGCATATTAATAAATTATTAGAGCAAGGAACAGATCCTGTTTTGATAATTGTTGAGTTAATGCAAAGTCAAATACCTGCACAAGATATTAAAAATGCATTCCTAAGTATAGGTATGCCAGAAGATGAATTTGAGATAGCAGTTGGACAAGCTACAAAACAGCTTGAAGAAATGCCATCACCTGAAGAACAAGCTGCTATGGAGCAACAAGCAGCTATGGAACAACAGGGTCCTCCTCAAGAAATGGCAGGAGATCCAATGGCTCAACAAGGCCCTCCTCCAGGAGCAGTGCCCCCAGGAGCAATGCCTCCTCCTCCACAAGGAATGCCACCACAAGGAATGCCTCCTCAAGGTATGGTACCACAGGGTCCTCAAGGTCCTCAAGGTCCACCAGCTTCTCCAGAAGAAATGGCACAACTCCAACAAATGATTAGTCAAGCAGATGCTGGCGGAGCACCTCCTCTTCCTGACTTTGCTTACGGTGGATTTCAACAACCTGGAAATTATGGAGCGGGTAGAGGCGGTGGATCAATGTATTTACCTAATTATGGTACAGACCGTCAATATCAATCTGATCTATTGAATTTACCTAAAATGCCAAGACCTCTTTATAACCAAGCAAATTTTACTGGTAATCCATTGGCAAATTTTATAACTACTGCCGCAGATGCTGTAGGTACTATGTTTAGTAAACAAGATAGAGATGGAGATGGTCATTCTGATGGTATCTTTAGAAGAGATACAAAAGAACAAAAAAATACTCCAGGATATCTTTCCCGTAGACAAGAACATAAACTTAATAAGAATACTTATAAATCACATACTATTAATGCAGGCTTAAATGAAGATGGTACAGAAAGAAGTGAAGCAGATTTTAAAGAGAACTATCTGTTTGATCAAGCTAATAAGAAAGTAATCAGTAAGGATGAATATAATAAAAGCTATGTTGATAATTCAGGACTAGGGTGGAATGATGAAACAAATAGATATCAAATAGGTTTATATAATAACCCACAAGATGGGCAGAATTGGAAGGGAAACAATAATGGTGTTAGCTTTGCAGAGTGGAATCAAAGAGTAGCAAATAATCCAGAACAATTAGAAACTATGCAGGAATATACTTCTAAAGGTTTTACTGGTCCAGCAGGAACTACACTTGGTGTTGATCCAACAGGAAGAGCTAGTTCTTATGCTCCCGGACACAATCCTTATTTAAAGGAAACGGCTATGTTTGAGAATTTATGGAAACAAAAGTTTGGTGGTAGTTTACCTAAGTTTGAAACTGCAGGAGAAAGTCAATATTATGCTGCAAGAGATAATGCTTTCTTAGAGAGTGAAGCTGATTTAGCATCATGGGCTCCTAAAGGAACAGTTACAATACCTGATTCTGATAATCCAGGAATGTTTTCATCAACGCCAGGAGGAACAGGACAATCAACTGTACCAACTGTACTTGATAGATATGCAGGGGATCATACAGCTAAACCTGCAACTTTTGGAAAAAGTAGACTAACACAAGCTATAAATAATAATTCTCAAACACAAGATTGCCCACCTTGTCCTGATGAAACTATGGGAAGAGGAGCAATTAGGAGATATGAAAGAGATAATCCTAGACCATCACACTGTCCTCCATGTGATTATAATACAAAAAAAGAAGCAAGACAAGCAGGAAGAGATGGTAGTGGAATAAACCTTAGTGGTGTAGGTGATGCAGTTGCTGGTATAGGTGATTTCTTTTCTAATATAAAATTTCCAAAAATAGGAGGTGGTGGTGGTGGTGCTTCAGTACCAATGTTTCCAAGTGTAAGTTTTGGTAAGTATGGAGGGACTCTTCCTAAAGCTCAAACTGGAGCACAAACCGGAATACCTCCTACATTTCAAGAATGGGTATTGCAAGATCCTGTAAGAAGACAAGGGGCTAATGCAAAACAAGAATATGATGCTATGATAGCAGAAAGTGAAAATGATCAAAATCTCTTTGCTCCGCTTGAGATACCTCAAATAGGTGCTGCCATATCTTATGATGAACCTGAATCTGATTTATCTGTAGCTCCTTCAGTAACAGATTCTAATTGGGGAGATTCATTTGGGCAAAAAGCAACAAATCAAATAAATCAAAAACTTGATAGTCCATTTGCACAAGGATTTGGTAAGTTTGGAATGGCTGGTGTTAAATTAGCAGAAGCTGGTAATGATCTTTTTGCATATAGTAGGTTTGTTGATGAAAAATGGGATAAATCAAAGTATGGTGCAGATAAACTTAATGCAACATATGCGGCATCAAATAGAGGAGATCAAGATGAGAATACAGGTTTATTTATAGATCATAAAGTAGTACAAATGGGAGGAAATCCTTTTAATGGATTAAAAGGAATGATTCCACCACAAAATCCTTCTGATCAAGAAGCAGAAGTAAATTACAATACATTGTTAAAACTAATAGCAGCAGGAGCTGACATTGAAATTTTATAATTATGGCAAAAATTAAGATAAATAGTTTACCACCAGGTTTTGTCTTAGAAAACGGTAAAATAGTAGAAGAAAAAAGAGATGGAGGCTCATTAACTACGGGAGATCAATTTGATTGGGGTTTAGTAACAGTTCCTCAATCAGCAGCATTTGGAATTGAAATGAATGATGAACATGATCAAGACGTTAGATATAGCCTTTCTGCTGTACCAAGAGATGAAGCTAATCTAGAAGCTGAAGGTGGGGAAACTGTTTTAACAGATCTAAATAGTGATGGTTTATTTGGTCTTTATGATGTAATTGGACCAAGACACGGTAGTGGTGGAGTACCAATGTTTTTGCCTGAACAATCTTTTGTATTTTCTGATACAGCATCAATGAAATTTAATAAATCTGAAATGGAAGAGTTTGATATAAGCTCTAAAAAGAAAAAAACTCCAGCAGATATATCTAAAAAGTTTCAATTAAATGAATATTATTCTAAGATAGTAGACCCATATACTGATGAGATAGGTTTGAAGAGTGCTGAAATAATGTTAGAAAAAAACAAAAGAAGTTTATCTAAACTTGCTTTTGGACAAGAAGCTAAAAAGAATTTTGAAGATGGAGTGCCATTGGCAGCACATCCTTTTATAATAGAACAAGGAATGGATCCTATTGATTTTACTGCTCAAATGGAACAGTTAAGTCAACAACAAGCTCAAGAAAAAGTATTATCTCAATTACCTCCTGAAGCACAACAGGAAATAATGATGATGGAGCAAATGATGCAGCAACAAGCTCAACAACAGCAACAAGCACAGCATCAAGATCTTGCACAACAACCAGAAGAAATGGGAATGCCTCCGCTTGAAGGAGTTACACCTCCTCCAACAGGTGCACCACCTATGGGTCCAGAAGGAATGATGCCTCCTATGGCTACTTATGGTTATGAATTACCTACATATCAAAAAACAGGAGAATTTTCTCCATATCAAAGTAATGTAGGACCAACTGCCTCCAGGTGGGATGCATCTAATGCAGTACCAGGAGTAGATTTATCTACAGATTTATCAAGTTATTCAGATTATGCTGATATAATGGGACTTACTCTTAAAGTAGTAGACCAATTTGGAAAAGAAGTAGATCCTAATAATATGTCAGATGGAATGTATGTTATTCAATATCTAGATGAAAAGGGAGTTCCTGTACAATTAAGTGAAGCACCAGAAATATTTGGTGTACAAAATGGGGCAGTAAATCCTATAATGATGACTGATCCAGCTATAAGACAAGCAACACATAATGAATTATCTGGAATGATTCCTGATTCTGAACCTACTTTTGCATATGAGAATCTTGAATCAGAGGTAATACCAGAATTACCTATTGTGAATGCAGAAGAGGTTAATCTTCAAATACCTGATGTAACAGTTCAGTCAGATGAGACAATAGCAACAAATAAAGAAGTTGATCAATATGATTGGACAGGTGTAAGTCCTGAAGAACAAGCTCAGATATTAAAGTATGCAGAAGACAATAATGTTTCTGTACAAGATGCATTCAGTGAAGTTCAAAAGATAAATGAAACTGATCCTGAAATGCTAGCTTTGTTAAATAGAGCTGATGATATTGAAGGAGAATTGAATCAAAAACAAGAAGAGAATACTGAAGAAGAATTTAAAACACTAGTAGATAGCAATACTGAAGAAACAGTAGCCATTGATGATGAAGAATATACAACTAAACCAACTGATGAAGTAGTTGAAGAGATAGGTGAAGATTATATTAATGGTTCAGTATCTGATATACAAAGAGCAAATCTTGATAATGCCATTAAATCAACTAACTTTAATGATGTACAAAAAGTTTTAGAAGCAAATATTGGCAATATTGTAGATGGAAAAGCGGGACCAACAAATCAACCTGCAGGAACATTTGCTAAGTATGATGCAGAAGGTGAATTAGAAGGTGATATGAGAAGTGGTAATTCAAAAATGGGAATTAGAAGTTTATTTCCTGAATTAAAAGCTAATCCAGATTTAATGCATTCTGCTAATGGGGAATTATTAAGAATGTTTAATGTCAATAGTAGTTTTGATCCTAGAGTAGCTGCCGGTATTGCACAAGGTTTAATTAAACAAGAAGATAGAGGTAAGTATTGGAAAGATAAAACTGATGCAGATTATTTAGATATTAATGATGTAGAAGGAATTGATCTATCTTTAATTGATCCTAACAGGCTGTATCAAGAAGTTACTGATATTTATAAAAATACACACAGTGATGAATATCCAATTGATCCAGCTACTGGTATGTCAACAAATTATCCTGTATGGCAAGAAAGAATTAAGTTTATGTCAGAAAGACATGGGATGGATTATCCTGCTGGATTTACAGAGAAAGGTGATTTTAGAGATGTAACAGTATTAGAAACAGATGCTAATGGTAAACCTATTCCAACTGGTGCTCAGACTATTAATATGGGCAAAAAAGCAAATGATGGTAAATACTATACATATGATACAAAAATAAGTTTACATGATGCATATGATCCAGATGCATACAATGGTTCTGCAACTGTTGCTAATATAGATGAATTAACAGATATAATTGAAGAAGAAAACATTGAAAGTGCAGCAGAAGTAGATGAAAAAATAGAAGCAGCCAAAGTTGAAGTAGCAGAAGCAGATACTCAAAAAGAAAAACAAGATGCATGGGATAAATTAAATGAATATCAAAAACTTAAAAAGCTCTTTGAAAGTGATAATGCTGATTGGACAAATTACTTAGATAAATCTTATGCAGGATATCAAAAAATTATTGCTGATAGATCTGTTAATACAAAAGGTATAGTAGAACAAGATAAACAAGGGTTCCAAGATAATATGTTAAAATTTCAAGGAATCAATTGGGCATTAAGAGATTTAGCAAATCAAGATACAGATCTTGGTAGAAGAGTTAAACAGCAATTATCTGGAGTAAATGCTAAAGGTTATAATCCATTAGATGCTAGTGCTACAAATGCGGATGGTACTGGTTATGCAGCTCTTGTTAAAGATCCTGAAATTGCAAAATATATTGAAGAATATAGTGGTATATCTGCAGCAGATGCATATGCATGGGCAAATGATCCAAACAATATAGGTCAAGCTCAAGCAGGAATACAAGGATTTAGATTTGCAGATGCTGAAAATCAAGAAGGTATGCCTTATTTACACACTGAATTTAAAGGCAAACATGGAGCTGATGATTTTGATAGAGTATATCCTGGTGATACTCAAGTTCCTTCTGTAGTTGATAGATATCCAGGGGATCATACAGCCGGTAGTTATTTAAAAGTAGATAAATTTCCTGATCCACCTCCACCTCCACCTGAAGAAATTGCAGAAACTGAAGAAGAAATAGAAGTAGAATTAGAAAAGAAAAAAGGATGTCCATGTGAAGATGGTTCAATATCTTACTTATGTTGTGCTAAAGCACCTGTTGCTCAATGGGAGCCTTGGTTACAAGATGAAATTAAATTAAACTCTATAGCTGGGAGAAAAAGAGGTATGTATATGCCTTGGCAACCTGCAGTTCCTAGAGTAGAATTGGATTATACTCTTGATGATCCTACTACACAAATTGCTGCAGCTAATGCAAACAAAGCATTAAGTGATCAAGCAGTGGGAGCATTTGGAGGCCGTCAAGCATTGGCAGCATTTACTGGTAAATCATCTGGTGAAGCAATGGATGCTAATGCTCAAGCATTACAAAGGATTCAAACTAATAATGTAGGTATTAAAAATCAGTATTTTAGAGATCAAGGTCAAATGGATGCAAAACATGCATTAGAAGGAAGAACAAGAAAAGTGCAATATATTAATGATGTAAATAAAACTTTACAGAATTATGAAAATGTAATGAACTTTGATAGAGAACAATATGATGATCAGTTGATTAATTATTATACAAATGCTGCAAATACGCAAGCAACAAATAGTAAAAATCCTTATTATCATATTCAACCAGGTACTGGAGGTACTATTAATCAAGTAGGAAGAAGAAGTTTTACAGGAGATGCACCTACAGATGATTTAGCTAGTTACCAAAAAAAGTATCTTTCAGCTACTAAAGAATTACAAGGTGCAGTAGGAGCAGATGGAAAAGTAACCAATAAAATGGTAACAGATTATATGAGGGGTTATGCACCTGCTAAACAAACTAAATCTACAGGTTATCAATATCCAGCACAGCAACCTTATGCTGGTTATGGTTATGGACAACCTAATATGGGTTATCCAGGAGCAGGAACATATCAAGGTGGATATGGAGCTCCTTATGGTGGAGCACAACCTCAATATGATCAATTTGGAAATAGAATAGCAAAGAAGGGAAAAGAACTTAAAAAATGGGCTGTTCCTTTTTATACTGGTAAAATAGGAGTATAATAAACTTAAAAAGTGTGAAAAAAAAGATAAGCAAACTTAAAAAATTTTAGTAATTTAGTATTATGGCAACTTACGTACCCGGAACAACAACATACATGCCTAGGCTTCAGCCATTTACACCAGACTATAAGTTTTTGTCTGATATTGTAGATGTAAAGACTAATAGGTATGAGACAAACTATAAAGCTCTTAATGATATTTATGGGAAAGTGCTTCATGCAGATTTGTCTAGAGCAGATACTCAAGAAAAAAGAAATCAATATACTCAAGATTTAGGTCCTAAATTAGAACAAGTATCAGGTATGGATCTATCAATGGTTCAAAATGTTGATGCAGCTAGAGCTTTATTTAAACCATTTTATGAAGATGAATTAATTATATCTGATATGGTTAGAACTGCTAAGTATAGAAAACAAATGGGAATAGCAGAACAATTGAAAAATTCAGATAATGATGAAGAAAGACAAAAATATCATCAAGAAGGTGTCCAGAGACTAAATTATGAGATGGAAGATTTTATTAATGCAGATCCAGAAACTGCATTAGGAATGCCTATGCCAAAATATGTTCCTCACGCTGATATATTTGAGATGTCTAAAGAGATATTGCAAAATGCATATGGTGAAGGTAAAGGAATGGAATTAACTCAAGATTTTTTAGAGAATGGTTGGAAAGTTACCAGAAAGAATGGAGATTTATTAACCAATAGAGTAGTGGGTTATCAAGTAGGAGTTGATGAGAATGGTAATCAAGTAAAAATTCCTGTTACAGAAAATATAGCAGCAGCCTTTGTACAAAAATCTTTATTAGATGATCCCAGAGTATTAGATTCAGAATTTACAAGAGCATATGTAGAATCTAGAAATTATGCAAAAAATGGATATACACAAACTCCAGGAAGTCAACCTCTATATGGAGATGATGCAAAAAGAGCATGGGCAACAGATTATATAAACTATGCTACAACTGCTAATACTAGAAGAATTAATCTTGCTAAACAAAATCAAACAACAATAACTGCAGTTAATGCTAATTGGGAAGAATATAAAAAACGTTATGGTATAGTTAAAGAAACAGAAGTAGAAAAAACTTTCTTGAGAAAGATAATGGCTTTAGATGCGGCTAATGTAGAAGTAGAAACAGCAGAAAGGATTCAAACACAAACAGATAATATAGATCCACAAAATCAAGATTTAGATGGTTTATTAAATGATGCATATAGCATATATGTAACAGGTCATATAATGAAAGAAATTACTGATGCTTCACTTTTATATGCAGCAGGAAATTCATCTATGACTATGAAAATAGATGAAAAGTGGAAAATGTTGACCCAAGAAAATTGGAAGAGAGAGGCTGTAAGTGCAAAAAATAACTATGATTGGGAAATGGCCAAACAAAAACAAATTTGGGCACAAGATAATATAATATTAAAAGAAGAAGTAGAGAATGCAGCAGATAAAGCAGCAGCAAAAGCAGCAGCAGAAAAATTTGAAGAATTACAGGATATACTTGATGGAGTTAGTTTAGAAGATCAAGGTAATATAACAGTCCCTGTTAATGAGGATGGTGATCCAGATCCAAATTCTCCAATAATACAAAAAGATCAAAAAAGAATAAAAACTGAATTAGGATCAGGAGGAAATGTTGATCAAGCAAAATGGAAATTTATACAACAATATTTTCAAGAAAAAATAGCATTAACAAAAGGAGGAGATGCAAGTAAATTAACATGGGATGAAGGAGTATATTCTATAACGGATCAAGCTTCAGCTCAAGCTTATTCTAGAGCAAAATCATCTGATCCTGATTGGGGAATGAAAACAATGGGTTGGCAACAAGCTAAAGAGTATTTCATGAAACCTGAAAATTCAGAAAAATATAGTCAATTATATAATAAGGCTATTGATGAATTTGATAATGCATATAAAATATCAATGAATTCTAATAAACAAGGAGCGGATAATAATCCATTAATGGTTAGAAGTGGTAAATTATCACATCTTAATGGTTTAAGAAATAACGCAAATGGACGTGAACTTCAGATTTTAGATGGTATGTTTCTTAAATCACAAAATGATTATAACAATAATTCACTTTTAGCAGAAATTGATATAGCTGGAAAAGATAACATAATAAAAGGATTAGATGAAAATGGAGGTGTTCATCCATATATGAGTAAATTTGAACAAAATTTAATAGAAGAGGTTATAGGTGGAAATACAAGTCGTTATAATCATAGTACAGGAGAATTTATTGATTTAGATGTAACTGATACTAAAACCTTCATGAATAAAGTAAAAATATTATATGCAGCTGAAATAGATAAAGTTGGATTAAATAAGAATGGAACATTAAAAGATCCTAAAAGATCATTAGATCTTTCTAAAACATTAATGACATCTCAAGAGTATAAAAAATTAATTGATAAAATGTCTGCTACAGGTTATGGTAATGGAATATTTTATAAAACAACATATGCCACACATGATGCTACAACAAATAATGGTCAAAGAGGATATTGGTCACATGAACCTGAACATCATTGGAATAAAGATATTGATAGAGCAAGTAGCAGTGGATCATATGGTGCCATGGAGAAAGATATTGACAGAGGAAGTTACAGCAGCCGTGGATCATTTGCTGGAATAGGAGGAACATGGGTTCCAGATGGTACAAGATCAAATGGAGGAACATATCCTATTGATGATTTTAATGAAGTACATAGTTCATATGCTAAACTTATGAATAGACCTTATACTAGTCCTTTTACAGCTGGAAAAGGTGAGGATGGAAATGATTTAGGAATGCCTGTTTATTCTATAAATCAACATATGGATGGAAAATCCCAAGATGAAATGACTGCTACGGGAGGAGTTAGATTTCCAGTACTTACTCAACATATTGATCCGCTTTCTTTAAGTGCAGAAGATCTTAAATTATTAACTTATACAGCTCAAGTAATGACTAAAATGCCAGATGGTCAAGTATGGATTTCTTCAGGTTCAGATAAACATTCTGATGCTTATAAAACTGCTAAATCAATAGAAGTAGCAGATGATGTTAATGCAAAAGAAGCAGTACTTACTTGGATGAGTGAAGTAATAGCTGCAGGAACATCTGGAACAAAAGCAGAAACAAGACCTAAAGGAATGATAAAATATTATTCTCAATATGGTGAACCTACAGTGGCTGAAAATTATGCAGCTATTCAAGTAAGATTACCAAAGAAATTTATGGCATTGGATTCAAAATTAATAACTGGAGATACTCCAGAAATATCTGCACAAGATATGTATGTTACAATAATGTTTGATAAAGAAATAGATCAATTTCCATTAGGAAAAAGGGATTATAGATTTTCACAAGTAGAACGTGATATACAATTAAATGAAACTTCATATACAAATGTTCCTGATGGAGGTAATTTATCTGTTTGGAAAGAAGGAGATGTATTTTACTCTTCATTTAATAATTATGTATTTAATTCAAAAACAGGAGCAATTGAATTAGGGTCTGGTTCAGGTACAATAAATTCACCACGTCCTATTATGTATCCTTCAAAAAATCAATACATTCACACAAAAGATTTAGATAATTATGTAGCTGCTTGGCAAGATAAAGTTCATGACTATGTAAGTAATAAACTTTATCCTCAACAACAGCAATGGAAATTAGATAATCCAGATAAAATAGTAAAATAATATGGAAGAGTTTGATCCAAATATTCCATCTATAGACCCACCTATAGATCCAGTTGTAAATCTTGATGAGTCAATAGATCCTACAACACAGCCTACTTATCAAGATATAGTTGAAAGTAAAGCTACACAATTTCCTGTAGGTCATGCTATGACCCAAATGTTTGATTATACACCAGTTCAACAAATGTTGGATCCAAATATTAATGAAGATTGGGTGATGGGTATTAATGATGAATTTAAAAATATGATTGCTGCCAATGCTCCGGCAATTAATAATTATACTATTCCAGGAACAAGTGCAGGAACAATGAATAGACCTGGTCCAGCAGGTACAGATTATAATCCAATGAATCAAGCTGGAATTTTATCTGATTATGATAAACTTCAATGGGATATAGCCAACATTGCAGGACCTGATGCAAAAACTGAACCTGATATGATGCCAGATCCACAAGAATTTGGTATTAGATCTTCAAATTTTGATAGATATTATCATCATTCTAATTTTTATGAGTTAGGTTTTAATCCTTATAATGATAATGAATCTTATTATAATGCAAATTCTTCAGTATGGGATGATTCTATGAGAATGTGGCCAGAATTTGGACAACAATTCTCAACAGGACTTTCATCTATATTTAGATCAATAGGAGATTTATTTGATGATGATAATTACTTTACATCAGGAGATTTAGAAAGTGCAGAAGAAATGCAAGATGCCATGAGAATTGGTATGTCTCAACAAGGTGGTGCTAGCGGATTCATGAATAACCTTACATTAAATATGGGTTATACTATGGGTATAATTAGTGAAATAGCATTGGAAGAAGCTGCTTTATTTGCATTTGCTGCCATTCAAGGAGGTCTTAATCCAGTAGCTGATGCGTCATTTGCTGGAAGATCCTTTGTGAATTTTGGTAGAGGTGCTAAAGCAATATGGCATTCATTAACAAGTTTTAAAGCAGCAGATAGAACAAGAAAAATGATCAATGCTATGAGAGCTGCTCAAGCTTCAAAGATTGTTTATAATACAGCAAAAGGTATTGGAACAGGGGTAAAATGGGGTGGTAAAAATTTAATGAGGGCGTTTACACCTGAAACTCTCTATGCAATGAAGTATTGGAGAACTACAGGGAAAGCTGCTGAAAATATGACCAATCTGGCTAGAGTAAGTAGAACAGCTGGAGCATTCTATAGAGATTTAAGAGCAGTTAACTTAGCTGTATCAGAATCTAAATTAGAAGGTGGATTAGTTTATAATGAACAATTGGATTGGGGAATAAATGAATGGAACAAGAAAAATAAAGGTAAAATTATGACTCCTGAAGATATGAAAGGGATTCAAATTAATGCATCAGATGCTGCAGCTACAACAGCTATATGGAATGCTCCTTTAATTTATTTCACAAACAAATTAGTTTTACACGGAGCTTTGGGTGGATTTAAACCTATAAGTAGGTTGATGGATGATGCTGTTGATGGATTTGCAAGAAGAGTTATTAGAGGTGCACATGTTGTTGGAGGAAAAGTTCAAAAAGATATTTATTCTAAAGGAACACAAGGTGCTTTATGGGGTTTATTACCAAGTTGGCAGCAAATGGGTCAATGGACAGTTAAAGGATCAGTAAAAAGAGGTGCGGGGTATTCATTAAGATATTTTAGTGCAAATCTTGCTGAAGGTATTCAGGAAATATACCAAGAAGCAGTGTCTCATGGAGCTAAAGATTATTATAGAGCTATTTATAATGACCCATCAATTGCAGGAATGGATGCTGTTCAAGCCTCAATGGGAGAAGGTATTAAAAGTCAATGGAGTCATCAAGGTGGAGAGGTATTTCTTTCAGGTTTTTTAATGGGGGGAATGATTCAAGGTCCTCAAAAATTTCTATTTCAAGGTATACCGGCTATGTATCAAATGAAATTTCAACCAAAACAATGGGCTGAATATCAAAAAAATAAAGAAAATTATATTACTCAGGGAATAAAAAACTTAAATAAAATTCATAATTCTCAGGTTGATAATCCAGATTCATTCATGGACTTTGATAAGTTAAATTTTGTAGTTCAAAAACAAGCTGCAGAAGAAATGATAAAATCTGCATATGATGGAGATCAATGGGGATATCAAAATTATAAAGATGATGCTAAATTTCAAGCTATACATGCTGTATTAGGACAATATAGAATGAAGCATCTTTTTAAGGATCAATTAAAAGATTATTTAAATCTTAGTGAACAAGAGTTATCTGAAGCATTTCCAGGTAATCAAGCAGCTATTAAAAGTGGAAAGTTTAAAGCAAGGATTCAAGATATGATTGATCAAATTGATGTGCATGATACAAATTTAAGAAAAGATAAAGATAGAAATCCTAATAAATTTGATAGAAGTCAATTTGAAGTAGGTACAAAAGAGTGGAGAATGGAAGCTATGAAAGAAAGAGCTTTTGAGCATACTAGGTTTCTATATATGTATACTAAAAATAGTTGGAAGAGAGCAGAAGAAAGAGCAGCTGAAATAACTAAAGATTTAGAGTCACATCCTGTATTAAGTAAATTGGCCGCCAATGATTTAAATGTTTTATCAGATATTGAAAGTATTGAAAATGAAATTAATTTATTACAACAAGATATTGATGGTTTAAATACAGAAACAGCAAAAGAGAAAAAGTTAGCTAAATTTAAAACAGATAAGATACGTCATTTAAAAGCTATTTATAAAATTCTTAGTAATGAAAAGAACTTAAATAAAACCGGGGATAGGAAAGGTCATTTTAACAAAAATAAAATGGGTCAACTTAAAGGACCTTTAACTAAATATTTGGCAACTCTAGCTGAAGAAAAATCTGATTTTGTAGAATGGAATGAGATTAAAGATGTAATGGTCAAATTAATAGATTACTCTGCTCTTAAAGTAGATGCTAAAAAGTATGATAGGGCCGTAAGGATGATGGAAGATCCTACAATATTTGATGAAATTGTAGAAAGAACATTTAAAAACTTTACAAACTTTTTTGAAAATAATAAAAAAGAAATTGAGAAAAGATTAAGAGCACATGTTAAAAGAGAAGAAGCAAGAGCTTTAATTAAAGCTTTAGAAAAACATGGAGTATTTCCTCATTATAAAGTATTGATAGATATATTGGATGAAGAAACCGGATCTTCAATGAGAAATCTTTTACAAATGACTTCTGATGGGGTATTTAGTTTTCTTTATACAAATGCTGGTACATTATCAAAAGCAAGTGATCCTAAAGTAGTTGCTGAAGTTATTAGATTAATTAATGCATTTGAAACAGCACAAAAGAAAGAACAAACAGATACTAGATCTGATGTTTCCACTGATGAAATATATGATGAAGATGTTGATGAAGATTTTGATACACCTGAAGAAGGTGGTTCTGGAGGATCAGTAAAAGTGCGTAGTAAATTAACTACATTAAAGGATAGTGCATCCAATATATTAGAAAGAAGATTTAAACAACATCAATCATTAGCATTGATGCAGGATAAAAAACCATTGAGTTATGATCAATGGAGAAAAGGAAAAGAAGCAAAAGAAATTATTAAAACATTTTTAGAATTAGAAGGTTTATATGAACAATATATAGAAACTATTCCTGAAGGTAAAAAACCATTGTCTTTTAACAACTGGTTAAATACCCAAGAAACTACTCCAGAAGTAATGGATGCAGTAAATAAATTTGGATATAAAGTTTCAGATTTAACATATGATAAAACTAAAGATTCTGAACTACCTTCTGATAAAAAACAAAAAGGTGATAAGGAGATTTCAGGATATAATAAAGGAGGTCTTTATTTAATAGAAAGAACAGGAGAAGATCCAAGTGAACCAGGAAAGAAAATTACTTATTATGTAATTTTGGATCAAAATGGTGATCATGCTGTAGAAACATATTCACATTTATCTACAGACAAAAATCCTTTAAAAGAAAGTTATCCTAAATTGGATGAAGCTAAAAGAGCTTATGAAAGAATATTTGATAGTATTCCTGATGATACTACTTTTGAATTTGATGGTGTAGAATTAACTCAAGGAACTGTTGTAACTAAAAAATCAGGTAAAGATAAAGGAACACAATATATAGTAAGATCAACACCTAAAGGGTTAGCTAGAGGAAGAAAAAGAAAGAAAGGACAGCTATGGTTACTTCCATATGATTTGATTGATAAGTCAGCAAAAGAAAAAAGCAAAGGAACTTTAAAATTGAATGAAGGACAATTTAAAGGAAAATATGATGTAGAAGAACTGAAATTTGAACCTGTTTTAGCTAATGTAAGCAAAATGAGATCAGATGAATTTACTTATATATATGGATGGCAAAATAGAGTAATAAATGAATCTCAAGAAGATGCACAACAGAGACTAGATCTTATTTTACAATACTTAACATTTGAAGAATTAAATAGTCTGGAGTTTCAAATTACAATGAATAAACCAGATGGAACTTTAAAAGAATTCAGTCTTAAAGGAAAAGATGCCAATTCATTAATAGAAATAGGTAATGAAAAATATGAGATTAGATTAGTGATAACTGATCCTGCTGTAAGAGCAAAAGTAAATGAAGCATTAGAAAAATCTGATCAGTTTCAAGCTGATGAAGCAGGTAATTATTTAAATTCAGAAGGGGTTATTGGATTTTATCAAGGAACTAAAACAAGAGTCTTTAAAGATCAACAAGGTAATATTATTGATGTATCTAATGCAACTAATGAACAATTACAACAATTATTTAGACCTTCTGGTTCTACAACTGTTTATGATTCTTCAAAAAAGAAAAATGTTAGAATTGGAGTTTGGGATCTAAAATCAATTAGACAAGGGTTTGCCATGCAAGAGTATATTATTCAACAATTACTTATGGCAAAAAATGCTGGAGAAACCAGTGTGCCTTTATCTAATTTAGAGGGTGAAATTATATTACAAACAAGTCCGGGAGCAATAGCATTTGGAAAAGATGCTGCAGGAAAACCTTTATTAACACCTTTTTCTGAATTACCAATGCAAGCGGCTGATGAACATGGTAATATTTTAATTTTTGATAATCAACGTGTAGAGACACCTTTTAAACCAACTCAAATTAAAAAATTACAAGAAGAAAATCCTGATATGATTTATAAAGTGGATCAGGATGGAGTTGTTTATCAAATTGTTCCAAAACCAGTAAGTAATTTAAAAGGAAAAGCTTTAACTAAATTATACCGTGGAGTAAAACAACAATTAGAAGCTTCAGGTATATATGAGCAAGCTCTTACATTAGGTAGATATGTAGCAGCTATTAGAATGCCCAATGGTCAATTTACATTAGCTGAATTACAATCTCCTTCATTATCTCTTGAGGAAGTAAATAACTTATTGGTTGAATTAAAAGAAAGGGCCAGTGAGACGCAATCAAAGAATATGGTTAGAGAAAAAGGTCAACCATGGACTGATGCGGAAGTAAAAGATGAACATTTTAATGCTAAACCTTCTAAAAAATATAAAGAAGGATGGAATAATGAATTTAACAATAAGTTTTACATATATACTGCTCCAGGGTATTTAAGTAGTATTAAAGTAAGTGCATATGGATATGTACAAGTTGAATTTTATAATAAGAGAGATCCACAAAAATCTATATCTGTTAATATTAGCCAAGAGGAAATAATGGAAATGGAACCGGATGTAGCAGCATTCAATCTGTTAATTCAAGAAAAAATTGCCACTTCTTTATCAAAGAAAGACATAACAGCTAAAACAAAAGCTGCTCTAAAAATTTTACATGATGAAGGGGTTCTTTGGTCTACTGATAAAGTAAGAGCATCTATACCTAAAGTGATTACAAATGTAGAAGAGTTTATAAATTCTATAGAATCTAAATTAGATAAAAGAATAAGATTTAATGTTAAATTAAATTTAGCAGTAACAGATTCTGCATGGGTCCAAGCTCAAAATGATAAAGCTAATATAGTTACTCCTAAAGAGGATACTGAAGAAACTGGAACAAATGAGCAGGAAGATGCAGAAAATGATCCAAGTAAAACTTTTATAAATGAATTTACTGATGAAGAATTTAAATTAAGCAGAGAAGGAGATTTTGCAGATCTTACAGAATATCAATTAAAAGATATTGCTAATAAAATGAATGACAGTGAAAAACTGACTCCAAGAGAAGAAATTGTTAAAAAAGTATTAAAGGCAGAATTAGATGTATTTGTTGCTGATATGAATACTGTAAATACAACAGACCTATTAAAACAAGAGTTGCTTAATAAAAGAACAGAGTTATCAGAAGATATAATTGCAAGAAGAGAAGTACATAAAGTAACTGCTGAAGAATTATTTCCAGAAGATCAATTAAAAGCAATGCGTGAATGGAATAAATTAAGAAGAGGAGATAAAGAATTAAAAGGATGGGAAAAACAAAAAACAAAAGTAGAATCAGATCTTAATAAAATTGCAACAAAAGTTTTAGGAAGCGGAACTGTTGTAGAAAATTCTGAATCATTACAAAATTTTATTGATTGGGTCCAAGTTAATCTTCCAGATTTTATTACTATAGATGATATTGCTACTCTAAGAGATAGACTTGAGACACAAGGATATACAGTGGGTGCATTTGTTTTAAATTTAAAAAAATTATCTGGTGGAGTAGATATTAATGGTACAATATTCACTGGTGAAAATATGCCTTATAGATATCATGAAGCTTTTCATGCTGTATTTAGAATGCTTCTTACAACTGAAGAACAAGTAAAATATAGATTATTAGCTGCTAAAGAAGTAAGAGCTAAATTAAGAAAAGAAGGTAAATCATTATCTGATGAATTACAAAAATTAAAAAATTCAGCCAAGTTATATAATAATCTTAATGAAGAACAATTAAAAAACATTTACTATGAAGAGTATATGGCGGATGAATTTCAAAAATTTAAAAGAAATCCTAAGAGTACTAAAACTGATTCATTTATCAAATCTCTCTTTAACAAGATTGTTGAATGGATAAGAAGTATATTTAATAATGTTTCTTCAAGATCTGAATTATTAGATCTATATTCTGCAATTGATTCAGGAAAGTATAAAACAGCAACTATTCAAAATAATGCATTTACAGAAAGACCATCAGAAATTACAGGTATTAACGTTGCATTAGCTCAAATTCCATTAGAAACAATTGAGTTTAGTGATCCAGTTACAGAAGAAACTAAGTTTACTACTATATATATGCCATCAAATAAAACAGATAGTATACTCCGTAGTATAGGGGCCATTTGGATGAGTAGAAATAAAAAAGCAACAGGAAAATTCAATCAACAAGAAATGTTATTGGATATTATTGATGATTTTGGTTTTATGTATGACCCTCAAGCAGATCATAATTTATTAAAAACTAATTATACTGAAATTGTAGATGAATTAGAAAAGTATCATGCAGCATTCACTAATGAAGAAACAATTAAAAAAATATATAATTCAGTAGAACAATTGTTGGGTTATGCAGATATTCAATTACAAGAGAAGGTAGATAAGCTTGAAGAACAAGAAGATGGAGAAGGTCTAAGAACAAGTTGGAGTGATAAAGATCAAAACATGCTAGGTGGTTTTGCATCTTTAAGTAAAGGCTTGAGACTATTCATGATGATGACAACTGTTAGAGAGATGGATGATTTTGGTAATGAATTTTTACCAACAGGAGAACCTCTCATTATACCGGCAAATTTTATTGAAGCATATCAAGGTGTGTTAAAAGCAGTAGCTGGTAAAACAGATCCACATAAAGTTTTACAAGCAATGAATTGGTTTTCTCTAAATGGAAATAATCAATCTGCAGCAGTTATAGATAGAATTTTTCAAGAAATTGGAATAACAAGAGAACAAATAGAAGCACAAGAATTTTCAAACATTAAAAATCCATTATTTTTTCAATCAGTTATTAAAGGATTTCAACAGTTTAGGATTGATTATATGTTTGTCCATAAAACGGATGATGGAAGAACATTGTTATATGATGCAGGTACTAGAGATGATGCTAATTCACAGTTTGATCACTGGAATGCAGCATTCAGTAGTAAATGGCAAGCTTTAATAAATAATAAAGATAAAAGAGAAGATGTAGTAGATTCATTAAGAGAACTTCAAGAATTTTTAAATCCTGAAGAAGCTATACCAGAGATGGGAGATGCTGAATTAGCTGAATTAGCAAGAGATTATGCAACATTTATCTATACTGAATTAGGGATAAAATTAAGTCCCACATATTTATCATATAGTATTATTCAAAATATTACTACAAAAACACCTAATCAAGAAGGATTAGTAAGTGCTTATGAAGCAGAAGGTTTAGATTATGATGATTTAACACAAATGATGCAACATGTAAGTTCAGGACGTAACTTTTTTGCAGATCAAGATACTATAGGAATAAGAAGCCGTATAGAAAAAATGGCAAGAGGAAATGCTGTTTTTGATGAAACAATAGGGGCTACAGTTTTTAGAAATCCAAATGGTGATTTAGTATATGCACATCAATTGCCTACTATGCATTTGGTAAAAGTAGCAGAATTAAATAATGTTGATGCATTAGAAAATATGAAACAAGGAGCATATTTAAATAGAAATATGTTATTAAATGATCCAGCATTCTTAAAATTAGCAGAAGAAGGAAGATTAAGAATTACCAGAATGGCTGGTAGTAAAGAAGGTGGTAACCTTGATGAAGATACTTTAATAGAAACCCGTGGATTAACAAGTGAACAAATAGGTGTTACATATGGTGACTCAACACCACAACAATTTATTCTTGATTTAATAAATGCATATACATTTAATTATAATACAGGAAGACAAAAAGTAGATGGAGTAACTGTAGGGACAGAAATACCACAAGCACTAGCACCAATATTAATAAGAGTAATAGAAGCATCTAATACTGGAGATTTTACATCATTGGGCGTTATAAAAACAGTGATGAAAGATTTAGATGGGGAAACTACATTAACAGAAGATGCATTAAATAAATTTGTTAATGAACTTGAAAATGAATATGAAAGAATTATAAGAGAATCTAATCCAGAAACACAATCTGAAGATTTGCAAGTTGGTTATAATGCTGAAGAAAATGAAAATGGAAATATAGTAAGGACAGAAAATGGAAGAGCAACTAAATTAACTAATACAGGAAATTTAGTAAGTCCAAAAAAATTAAAGGTAATTGATAGAAGTGAGGCTAAAAGTGAAATTCTTGCTAGTCCAGAACAAGTTGAATTATTATATGATGAGGAAAATCCTACTACTTTAATTGTAAGAACACCTGGTACAGCTATTAAAATTGGTTTACGTCAAACTCAATCAGCTAATGTTCAGATCAATAAATATAAAGGAAAGAAACTGGAAGAGGAAAAAATGTTTACTATAAAGAATAGAGGTAAGATTTTAGTAAATGATGAAAATATTGACTCAATACTCACTTCTTTTGGTAGTTCAGTATCTACAACTGAAAAAGAAGGATGGTTAAAATTTAAAAAAGGAGAGAAAGTATGGTATGTACCTAATTATACTATACAACAATTCTTATATGGAAATAGAGCCATGGTAGCTTATGATATTGCACAAGGAGAAGATATTGAATTTAAAGAGGAAGTAGTAGATGAAGAAGAACAAAGTACAACATTAAGTGCAGATCAAATAATAAAAACTTTAAAAGTAGATCTTGAAAATAAAGCTAAAGAAGGAAAAACATTTTCTCAAGCTATAGAAGAAATTCATGGTCTTTCTGAAGAAATGTTAAAAGATATAATAGAAGAAAGATTAATGGCAGAATTTTTAGATTTTAGAATAACTTTAGATGAAATAAAAGCATATGATAAAATCTCAACAAATATATTAGAAGGTTTTAAAAATGAAGATGGTGTTGAAGGAGCTCTTCAAGCTGCAGCAATGGATCAATATAATATGATTGTAGAAGATCCTGAATTTAATTTAATGCAAATTTTCTTTAATGATTGGTTGAATTCAAAATCATTTAATGATGTATTATTGGGTGATCAAGCATTATCCTTAAAAGATCAAGTAGATAAAATAAAAAGAGCAAAAGCACAAAATGCTGCAGGGTATAGTGCTGATTCAATGATAACTGCTCCAGAATTTGGTATAAATCATATAGTAGATAATATTACTTTATTTACAATTACAGATCCTAAATTTAGAAGAGTTTTTGATTTTGATAAAGGAGAAACAGGTGAAAAAGCAGATGCTCAAATGTGGATGACTGTCAAAGCATTTAGTCATATGTGGTTTGGTTTTGGCAAACTTAATGCTGCTCAAGATGCTATATTGAACAAAATAAGAGATGGTGAAAAATTAACATCAGAAGAAGTATATGGAAATCCTGAACTAGGTATATCTGGATTAAAATCTTTTAATGGATTCATGAATTCTAAAAAGCTTGTATATGCAGATGGCCATACTTTCTTAAAGATGTCTGCATTTGTTCTTACAAAAGAATTAACATCTAAGAAAAATAAACAAGGAGCTTGGGTTGCTAAACAAAATAGAGTAGAACTACATAACCTTAGAGAGAAATTAGAAAACTTTGAAACAGAACAATGGGAACAAGAAGGAAATGGAACATTGGCTATAGCTGCACCAATGAGTGCAAGTAAGATGAATAAAACAAATGTTTTAGATCATGATGCATTATTTAACAATCCTAATCAACCATTAACATTAGGAGAAGGAACTGATTTACATGCTAAATGGATGAGATTACAAATGGTTAATCCATCTAATAAGCTTGTAATAACAGATCCTACTCAAATGAAAAGTATTATTACTAGTGAGCAAGATGATTCAACTATAGTTGTTTTAAATGGAGAAGAAGCTACACTAGGAGACGTAAGAGAAGCGTATAATAAGGCAACAAACAGCAGGGCAGAATTAGCATTTATTAATAAAAGAAATTCAATAGTTGATTTTAATATAAAGTCTGCAATGCGTGAATTGAATATAAGTATTAAAGATGGAGAAACAACAATTAATCTTTATTCATTCTTACAATATGCATTAGATGGTTTAGAAGCATCTGGTACACAAACAAATCTTTTAGAATATTTTAGAACAGATGAAGATGGACAAGCAACTAATCTCAATAATCCAATTACAGTAGATAAGTTTGAACAATTATTTTTAAGTTATTTCAGCAAAGGAGTATTCTCAGAAAAAACACCAGGACATGCAGTTTCTTTATTATCTTCTAAAGGATTCAAAGTATATAGAAGAGTGTTTAGTCTTGATGAAAATGATCAACCATTAACATCAGAAATAATAAGAGAAGATCAATGGGAAAACATGTCAGAAGAACAGAGACCTACTCTCTTTAAGACAGAGTTTGATAATCCCATAGATAAAACATTTACAGGGTTAAGAGGACAATTAGAAGCTAATCCTGCAGGTATTGTAATTTTAGATGAACTTAGGTTTAATGTATTAGGAGAAGATAAAGTTAGATATGCAGAATTTATAATGCCTCCTCATTTTAAATCTATAATGGATCATATTATTGCAACTGGAGGACAAACAATCACTGCTGGTGAAATACATGCTGAATGGGGTAATTGGGCTCATACGGAAACATGGTCTCCTAAAGCAAAGCAAAGAATAGTAAGATCAGAAATACCTGACTTTGATGCAAATAGATCTAAAAAAGAATTTGCTACAGCATTTGGATATGAAACAAAAACTGATAATGCAGGATTTGTAAAATTTGTAGGAAAAAATGGAGATGGTATGTTTACAATACCTGCTGCAATAGCTAAAGCATTTGGTGTACGTATACCATCACAAGATATGCATTCATCTATTAATTTAAAGTTGGTTGATTTTATGCCTGCATTTTATGGTTCAACTGGTGTATTTGCTGATGAACTAATTGAAGTATCAGGGGCGGATTTTGATATTGATAAGCTTTATATGATGATCAATGAATTCTATAATAATGGACCAGAATTTCATGCATATGGAAGTGCAAAAACAAAAGTTGGCAAATATAATGAATACGTACAATATCAAATGAAAGATGCGTATAGGGCCGGTTCAACATTATATGATGCAAGAATAAGATATAATAAAATAGGCACAACAACAGCTACATCCATTACTGATAGACAAAAAGAAAAAGCTAAATCAGTAGGATTTACTGATGAAATAATTGGTGCATTAAATATTTTAGGATTACCGGTTACTCAAAAACAATATGAAACATATAAAGAGGATAACTCTTATACAGTGGCAGGTAAGAAAGTAGCAAAAGAACCATATTCAGCTCCAATAAACAATGATATATTAAATCAAAAACTTGCTTTATTAGGTAATGAAGGAATGACAAGAGTTATAGCCGGAAGACAAGTGCCTATAGCGTATGAATCAGCTACTGTTGACCCTCTTGTAAAAGAATGGGAATGGATTGAAGAAAATTTACCTGAATTAGCAGAATTAGTAGATGAATCAGATGTTGATGTAGATAATCTTTATGGTAAATTAAGAGCATTTGGTAATAATAAAGAAGGGGCCAACTCAATTGGTGCGGCAGTACTTCCAAATGTTGTTGTTAATTTATTAGCTGAAAATAATATAAAAATAAGTAGTCAAATAGTAGGTGGTAGAGAAATATTACCACAAATTAAATTTAATGGAAAGACATTTTCTGAATTTAGTACTTCTATAGAAATAGATCCAGAAACAGGTGTAGAAAAAGTAGGTGGGCATAGAACTCAATTTATTATATCTGCATTAATTACTGCAATGACGGATAATGCTAAAGAAAGATTGGCAGCTAAATTGGGATTAAATAAAGATTCATTAGCTGTAGTTTTAAATTTAACTGCATTGGGTGTACCAATAAGAACATCAATCCTTTTAATAAATAATCCAATCATAAAAGCGGCCTATTTTAGAGCTAATAATAAAGATGATCAGTTTGACCCTGGTGTATATAAAATTCTTAAAGGGATAAGAAGCGGATTAGCGGCAACTTATAAGGAGGTATATAGTAAAGATATTGATATAAATCCTGTTGTAGTAACTGATACTGTTTTAATGGATGCAATAAAAGAAATGGATTCTTTTGATCCTGCAGCTAGAAAAGCTGGGACTCTCTTTTCTAGTAATTTTCTTTTTTAAAAAGGATTTTGATTCTAAAAAAGCAAAAGAGGGAGCTTATCAGGAGAAAGAGTATAGAAGAGATTATGCAATTTTATCTCAATTTATAAATGCACATAGATTAAAGCAATTTACTGGGGAAATTACAGAACTTGTTAAACTAGCTAAATCATTAGGACAATCTTTTGAAGATGTTGCAAAAAGAAATGAGGCTATTGAAAAATTAGGAATAAATTTAAATGATGCAGATTTTAGTAATCTACTTGTTGAAGATGATAACATGAAAGTCCCAATAGATATAAGAAGAATATTTAAAGGGCCAAATAAATCATGGCATGGTGGTAATTTAGAAATGGATCAATCATTGCAAAAATTATTTCCATCAATATTTTTATCTCAAACAGATATGTTTAAAAACATATTTAATACTTTACTTAAAAATACAGATCAGTTTAAATCAGAAGAGAAGCAAAATAAAATGAGTAAGGATTTAATTGCTTATCTTACATTTAAAGCATATATCCATGGACTAAGAAATAAACCACAATTATTAGCATCTCTAAATAATGGTCTTATTTATGATGAAAATGATAGCCCTGTTCAAATAAGTAAAATAATGACTAGGCTAAAAGAAAATTTTGGAAAAGAAAATTATTTTCTTAATAGATTTGCTCTTAATATTCCTTCAGAAAATGCAGATAACAAGGATGGTGTAGATAAAGTAGAAGCTTCAACATGGACTAAAATAACACCTGCACAAGTTGAATTATTACAAAATGGTTTTGCAGATATATTTAGTGATCCGTTAACTAGAATAGATGCTTATCATATAGCTCATTATATAATGGTAAAGAATGCATTACAATATGAAAGTGGTACTATTATTCAAGCAATGGCTCCATTTATATATGATTTATATATGGATTATGTAGATCTTGCCCATACTAAATTTGTTCAGAATTTTAATGATACCAGTTTTAAAAATGTATTTGGAGCTTCACATAGTGAACTTTTATATGAATTTGTTAATGGATATCTTTCTTCTAATAGAAATAATTGGATTTTACCTACAGTAGAAAATATAAATATTTATGCACCAGAATCACTGGAGTATGAAACAAGAGCTTATGGTAATAAAAAGAATGTAGCTTTAGATACTAATACTATTTATTTATATCCGGAATCTCAAGGTAAAATTGGATTACAGAAAATAAAAGATTTACCAAATGCTTTTGCTATACAAGCTAAAATAGCATTTGATAGACAAAGAACAAGTTATTATACTGATGATCAAATAAATGATTTTATAGATATTGTAGAAGCTCAAATGGATGCTATAGAACAGGATGGAAGAAAAGTTGTTTTTCCAAATAGATGGTTTTCTAAACAAGAGGTCAAGGATATGAGAAAACATTCTCCCCTAGCTTTAGATTACCTTAAAAAAAGAATGAAAGAACAATTTGGATATGATATTATTACAGGATTAATAGGTGCAGAAGGAACGGTGGGTAAACGTGTAGCAACTATGAGCCCAGCAATTATTGTAAAAGAAAAAAATGAATCTAAATTAATTATAGATACATTAAAAAGTGTTGTACAAGATGTTCAATCAGAGAATGCTGTTAATAAAAGAGAATTACCAAATAGAGATCAACTTGCTCCAAAAACTAAGAAAAAACTAGATGGTAATTTAGATAGATTAAAAAATATATATAGATTTAAATCTGTTGATGTAAAAACAGCAAAAAGTAAAGGTGAAGAAATATTGTTTCCTACAATTTTAAAGGTAAGAAGATTTATTATGGAAGATGATCCTAATAATCCAGGAAAGAAAATAAAAATACCAGATTATTTATTTTTCAAATTAGAAAAAGTATGGTCTGCACAAACAAATAAAAGTGGATTATTATTTGATTCTAAAAACCCTGTTGCACAAGGAAGTAAAGCTGAATATACTCAGATAGAATTAAAAGGATCTAATCAACAAACGGCTATTGCATTTGTTTTTCATGGAATTCTTCCAGATTATATAGATGTAAGGAGAAAAGTTCAAGATAAAGAAGATGGTGGTGAGTTTTTTGATTTTGGTGTTGATCCTGATTCTATGATTGAAAGTGCAGCTCCTGCAGATAATGTAGTTATGAATGCGGCAGCTGGAGGAAGTATTGTAGCAAATGAAAGTGAGATGAAAATAGATGGAGAAAATGTAGCCAATATTGCTGGAAAGGCTAATACTCAATCAATTGGTAAGGTTGAAGTTGTTTCTAGATATTCTATTGCTGATCTAAGAGCTAATCCTAACAAGATATATATATTTGGAGATAATACGCTTAAAATAGGTAAAGGAGGCCAAGCAATTATTAGAGATGAAGAAAATGCTTTTGGTATACCTACTAAAAAAGCACCATCAAGAGGTGTCAATGCATATTTTTATGATACTGAAACTATTAATGGCATTGAAACAGATATGGTAGATCATAATGCTGTAGAAATTGATAATGCTATATCAAAAATAAAAGAAAGAAGTAGATTAATGGGAGTTAGATCAATAGTATTTCCTGAAGATGGCATAGGTACAGGATTAGCCAAACTTAAAGAAAAAGCTCCTAAAACTTATGCTTACTTAAAGAAAAGATTACAGGAAGAATTTGGATTTAATAATGACACAGGAGTAGTTTCCCAACCAACACAACAAACTAGTGGGGTTAAAACAGAAAACATAATAGAAAATGTTGAGGAAGCAGCTGCTGAAGAAGTTGAAGTACCAGAAGGAGTAGTTGGATTTACCCAGACCAGTTTATTTGGTCCTCCTATTGTAGAATATAATTTAATTACAGCTTTAATGGATGAAATAAGTGAATTTGATAAAACTAAAAGAATTGAGTCTGCAAAGCTTTTAAGAGATGTTGGAATTGTTTCACTAACAGATGCAATAGATGCATTTAAAGAAAGTGAATATGACACTGAAGAAGAATTTGTAGAATATTTAAGAAAATGTACATTATAAAATTATAAGTTATGGCAAGATGTCCAAATAGAAATGCACCGGAGTATGCTCCATTATTAAAAAAATATAAAAGTGTTATCACTGTAGATAGTATTATCAATAAGTGGCAAGATTATAATGTGACTGATTTATTTCCTACTACAAGTGAAGCAGAACAATATTTAGATAATAGAAATGCAGCATATTCATTAAAAACTAAAGAGTTTGAAGAAGCCCTGGTTGCTAATTTAAGAAAAAAGGGAATGATACATAGATCTAGTGTTAATGGTAAATTAGAAATATATACCAATAATACACCACAAAGAAACCAAATATATATCTATGCGGAACCTGCTACTAATGCTGAAGCTTTAAATACAGCAAAAAAGAATTTTGAAAAAGTATTAGATTATTTAAGAATACATAACATTCCTGAAAATTACTTTACTCCTTTAGTAGGGAATAGATCAGTGAGACTGGTTGTGAATGAAGATGCAGTTACTCCTAAAGATATTATAGAAATAACTAAAAGAAGTGCTAGAAAAATGTCTAATAATACATTAGCTATTATTGAACATTTAAATAAATTATTTCCTCAAGTAAATATTAATGTTGTAGATGTTGAAACAGCCAGATCATATTGGGAATCTCTTCCAATGGCCGTCAGAGGATTAAGTAATAAAAAGTTTAACCAGGTAAACTCATTCTACTATAGAGGAAACGTAGTCTTAATAAAAGGGCGGATCAATAATGAAATAGCAATAGAAGAGGTATTACACCCTTTTATAAATGCTTTATCTAAACAAAATCCTGAATTATTTAATTCTATTCTAACTGAAGCAGAGCAAATGTTTCCTGTAATGTCTACACAAATAGAAGATGCGTATTCTGGATCAGATGTTTTTAATTATGAACAAGTTCAATTGGAGAAAGTAACTCAAGCATTATCTAGGCATTTTCTTAAAGAATATGAAGAAAATCCAACAGAAAGTTGGACAAAGAAGATTAAAGATCTTTTTGATTTTTTTATGACTATACTGAAAGATCTACATAAATATATTTCAGGAAAGAATTTAAAAGGTATAAGAACGGCATCTATAAGAGAGAATGCAACATTATCTGATTTAGCAAAATTATTAAATACATCTGATATTTCATTTGATGTAAGTTTAGCTAGAAAAGATAAAGTGAATAAAGTACAATATTCTTTAAGTCCAGCTAAAAAAGCAATTGTAGATAAAGCTATGGCAAATGGCAATGAATTACAAAAGAAAATTATTGCACAATTGTTTGGAACTGCAGAAATATCTCCAGAAGAAATAGACTTTTTAACAGCCACTGGTGCCCGTGATGGTCAAACTATAATAATATTGAATGAAGATGATCATACATATTATGATATTAAGACAGGTCAAGCTTATTTATCTGCAACTACAGCCATTAAGGGTGTAATGCCTGAAAAGATAAAGGAAGATAAAAGAATTGCCCTGGATTTAGGAAATGACTTTGATTTTATAATAGATGGTATTGCAGCTGGTGTGGGTGTTGAAGTAATATTGCCAGAAATGAAAGTATTGATGGAAGAAGATGTAAGAAAAGCTTATAATCAATTGGAAATATCAGTTAATCATTTTATAACTGATACAGGATTTGTTTCTCATAAAAACAAAAATATAATATTACCTCAAGTTATTTTATTTGATGAAAAGACCGGTATAGCAGGAACTGTAGATTTATTAATTATTAGACCAGATGGATCAGTAAGGATTATAGATTTAAAAACAAGTAAAAATTCAATTGATTCAACTAGTTCTTTTACTAAAGGATTGAAATATGATGTTCCATATAAATTAGCTGCTGATAGTTTAATTAAAAAAATGGGATTAGCAGATAAACTTACTACACGTCAACAACATAACCTGCAAGTTAATCTCTATAGAAGGATGGCAGAAAATATGGGATTGGTTGTAGATAATTCTGATATGGGTGCCAGTACTTACCATATCCATGTTCCATATGAAGAAGGTGTAGATTTTGATAATAAGGGAAAATATACAGGAACATTTACAATAGAAAGACAAATTTATCATCCAGAAAGTCAAAATGAAGGTATGATGGATAAAATAATGCCTCAAGATAAAAGTTCTTGGAATGCAGATCAATTACAAAAAACAATTGATGAAAGTGAAGAAGGTGTTATAGATGATACATATCTTACAGAAGAAGAGTCTGGACAAATACCATCAGAAATATTAGATGCTCAAGGAAGAACAGAATATGGTGTTATATTTGACGCTCTTCAAGATTTTAAACAAGGGTTAATTAAAAGAAAAGATGCATTATTAAGATTAAGATCTGCTATAACATTAGATAAAACAAGAGCTCAAGCTATAGATGAAATTGATGATAAAATAACTGCAATTGAAGTTGCTTCATTAGATGCAACAGGAAAACAATCATCTGCAGAATTTACTAGATTAGTTCAAGATTCTATTAGAGAAATAGATAAGTTTATAGAATATATAAATGAACCAAAGAATTTTGGTACACAGAAATATATCAATTATGCATTAAATTTTGAAAAGTTTATTAAAACATATTCTGGTTTACAACATACAGCAGAATCAGAAGATGTAAATCCTACACAATTACGGTTATTAAGAGCATTAGATACTAAATTAAGAATTGTAGGAGGATATGTAAAAACCGGAGGAGAAGTAGTTGAAGGATTGGTGGATAAAGCTATATTTAATTATGTTCAAACTTATGTTAAAGAACATAGTACTAGAGATGATTTAACACCAGAGACATTAGATGATCTAATGAAAATGGCAGAAGATATTGGACTAACTGAATATGCTTCATATGATATATCTAGTTCCCGTGATACATTACTTGCATTAATGGATAAACTTTATAAAGCTAAAAAGCAAGAGTTGTTGGATAAAATAGATATGCGTGAAACAAGAATAAGGGTAGCAGCTTCATAACTAGCAAAGTATTCTCCTGGTGTAGACTCAAATACATGGTATGATTTTATGTTAGAATTTGATAATGAAGGTATACCTACTGGATTTTATGTTCAAAAAATTGGAAGACAGTATTATGATATAAAAAATGGTTTATATGATGATTTGTTTGATACGGCAGGAAATAAATTAGAATACAGAAATGTAGAAGATCCATCTACTGCAGAATCAGAAGATATTGAATATAATAAAGCATTAAAGATAAGAAAAGCTTCTTTTGCTATATTTATGCAAGCTGAGAAAATAGAAGATGGAAAATTAAAACACGGAAGGTATCATAAGTATACTGAAGAATTTATAGATGTAAGAAAAAAGTTTGAAAGATTTGAAAAAGTAGGAGAAACTCATGGTTATTGGAAACAAAAAAATGGTATTTCAGATCAAGCTTATCAAAAATATTTAGTTAAATATTATGATATTATTCCAGTACAAAGAGGAAATTATTCTAATGGAGAATTTGATGGTAGTGTTTATGATTCTACAATGTATGTGGTTAAAAGAGAGAATAAAGAAATTAGAGAAGACGCAGGGGGTGTTGATTCTATGGTCAGTGAAAAATGGAATAGTATTATGAATCCTACTACTGCACTTGAACAAGCACAAAAAGAGTTTTATGAGATGTATACAGAAGTTTATAAAGAGCTTTTAGAAAAATTACCTATGGGTACTAGAGATAAGATGTTAGGAAGAATGCCATTAGTAAAAAATACATTTTTTGAACAAATGAAAGGAAAACCTAGTGCTGTTACTAAAATGTTTGCCAGAATGAGCAGAGGAACTAGAAATCTCTTTACAAGTACTGCAAATACTAAAAGAGTAGTATTAGATGAAGATGGTAAATTTACTGATCAGTTGCCTATATATTATATAGGGAGTCCACGTACAGAAAAACAATTAGAAAGAGTACTTGCTGAAATGGAAGCATTGAATGAAAAATTTGCTAAAGGAATCCCTGGTTTTACAAGAGATGAATATGATATAGAAATGAAATTCTTAAAAGGGGAAGAAATAAAAATACGTCAATCACCTACTAAAGAAGAATTAAGCAGAGATTTAGCAGATAGCTTGCTTAGATTTGCTGGTATGGCAGAACATTATGAAACAATGGGTCAAGCAGAAGATACCATTCATGCATTACTAAGGATTATAGAAAAAAGAACATATACAGTAGAAGGAAATAGATTTTATAAATATATAAAAGGTAAAAAATATGAAGTAGGAAGTAGAGAAGGGAAAGAATCAAATGTATATAAAAGAGGTAAAAAATGGATGCATATGGTTTTTTATAATAATGATGATATGAGCAAGTCTGTTGCTGATAAGATAACAGAAAAAGTTATAAGATATTCATCTTTATCATATGTTGCCTGGAATCCTTTTGGAAATATAAATAACTATACTATTGCACGTATTAATAATGGAATAGAAGTTGCGGGAGCAAGATTCTTTTCTAGAAAAGCTTATGCAAGAGCAACTGGTGTATTTAATGCTAGAGTAATGCAGGATACAATAAAAAGAACTGCATTCCATATAGGAAAAATGGTATCAGGACAATATGATCAATATGAAGCTCAATCAAAATATGAAGCTTTTGTAGACTTATATAGAATGATGGATAATAAAGCTGATATACGGGAAAGTGGTTATTCAGGTAAGAAAGGTCTATTTTCAAAATTTTTAGATTTGGGTTATCTCTTACAAGATGGAGCTGAGTATAATGTACAAACAAAGGTAGGAATGGCTATGATTATGGATGTACAAATGAGAAGAAGTCAAGATGGACCCGGTGGTGAGACATTAAGTTTATTTGATGCTATGGAATTTGATTCAGTTACTCATAAATTAAAATTTAAAGAAGGTTTTGATGAGATAGCAGAAAGAAATAGTGCAGATTCTAAAGGAGAGAGAACTTGGAAAAAATTTGATGATCAGTGGAGATATCAATTTAGAAATAAAATCCGTGAAGTTAATAAACAAATTCATGGTAACTATGCTCATGAAGATAGAATGGTAATTCAATCACATTGGTCAGGACAATTAGTTGCACAATTTCATAAATGGGTTGCTCCTGCTATTAAAGCAAGATATAGAAAAGAATATTTTGATGAAAATATAGGTTGGCTTGAAGGAAGATATAGATCTACACTTAAACTTAGTATATTTCTTATTAAAAATCTTAAAGAGATCAAAAATTTAAATGAACAGTTTCAAAAAGAATATGGAAAAGGTAATAGAGCACAAATGAAAATATTAAATGCATGGAGAACAGCCGGGGAATTGGCTATATTTATGTCTACATTAGCAATAAAACAATTACTTCTATTAATGTGGGAAGATGATAAAGATGATGGTCCAATTGAGAAAAAATTAAAAAATGCATTATTATATCAAGCAGATAGATCACAAAAAGAAATGATACAATTTATGCCGTTCCATCCTACTGGAATGCAACAAATAGGACAAATGATGAAATCTCCTATGGCCGCTACTAGAACATTAGGTGAAATAGGTGAAGCTATAGAAACTACAATTAAGTTTGGTTATTATGGTATAATGCAGCCACCTGAAGAGTTTTATAAAAATTCATCTATTTATTATCAAAGAAAACCACGGAAAGGAAGATCAAAGGTTGCTAAAGAATGGGGAGATGCAGTTCCAATTTATTATGGTGTTCAGAAATGGATGGATTTTCAAACTAGAAAAGATTACTATATTAAATAATAGTGAACAAATTTATAAAGTTTACACTTATTTAGATTAGTCAAAATTTAGCAATTTCTTATTACAAAAAAACGGTGACTGAATTAACAGCCACCATTCTTGTTTGATTATTGTATTTCACAAGCTCCACCTGTACAAGCTAATTCACCTGTTAGGTTAGTCTCATCCTTTTCTTCTATTACTAAAGATAAATCAATCTTATTAAGATATTTCATTAATTTATTGTATTCTTCTTCAGTTATATCTTGAAAAGGTGCTTGTTTATATTGACCTCCATCATATGGGAGTACAGCTAAACCATTATAATAGTCTCTGTTTTCCCACATCCATTTTCCAGCTAATTCCCAATCATCATCTTTAAGAGAAATAGTTGCTGAAACATTATGAGTATTACTACCTGTTCTATGACCGGTTTTAACCCATTCTGTTGCAACTGTTTTTATTCTTTCAAAAAGTTGAAAGGGAGATTCAGTTCTAAGAATAGATCCTTCAGGAGCTTTTTGTGGTATAGATATTACAGCAGTATCATGTGATCTAAAGTAATCATCTTCAACTAGTTCAGGAATATGTTTTACTAAATATGAATATATAGCTTCATTTTTCCCTACTCTCATAGTTCTGATATAATAATTATTATGCCAAGCATGAATACCCGAACTTGTTCCAAGAGCTAATGAAGTTGTACCAGCTGGTTTAACTGTTGTTGTTCTAGCAGCTTTATTAATTCCAATTAATTTAGCAACTCTAGAATTTTCTCTTTTAACAACATCAGCAGCTTTGGCCATATCATAACCTAATACTACTCCAGATCCAATACCAGTCATGCTTACACCAATTAGAGCTTCTTTTTCAGTAGTCTCTCTCCATATATCTCTTAGATAATGAAAATTAGTATAACCGGCTTGCAAAGTTCCAATAAAGGAAGCAGCTTTAACTCTAGCATTCAAATCTTCTTGTGAATCAAGATTACTCACATTAACTTCACATAAATTACAAAATTGGTTAGGACGTAATGCAATTTCACAACAAGGATTAGTTCCCCAATCTTTATCATTATTAAAGTAAATACCAGGTTCACCTGATCCAGATAATTCCACACGTTCCCATAAATTCATAAAGAATTCTTTAGTAACTCTATGCCTCATAAGAACAGCTGAATTATTAGATCTTTGTCTTTGTGGATTTAATTCCCAAAAATCACCTGCTTTACATGAAATCATTTCATCATCATCTGCAGAAAATAAAGAAATAAGAGCAGCCCTACGGATACCTCCAGCTAAAACTGCATCAGCAATATGACAAATAATATCATGAACTTCCAAAGTAGATAATTTTTCACCATCTTCTTTTTGATCAAGAATACCTGTTAATTTAACCATACACTCTTTAAGAGGTTGAGGTCCAGGAGCTTTACCACCTGAAGTTACAAGTCTTGCACCTTTAATCCTTATATCAGAATAATCAAATTCTATTCTGGATCCTTTTCCATTCATATAAGATTTCATTAATACTCTTACTGAGTCAGCCCATCCTTCAATGGAATCACCAATCAGAAATCTTTTCTTACGGTTTGTATATGGTTTATTGATAGGAGGAAGTTTATCTACATGATGTTTTTGTACAGAATATCCAACTCCGGTTCCCCCAAGTAATAAAAACATACATTCACTAAAAGTATCTATATGATCAATAGCCATATAAGCACAATTATAAATTCTATTTGGAGAAATTTCAATTGGTTTACCACCAAATTGCATACTTCTCATAGAAGGGAGAACTTTTTTATTATAAACAAATTCATATGCATTGATTATGTCACCTTTTAATTCAGGATATTTTTTTATATGCATATTTTTATTTCTTGTGACAAGTTCTTTCCAAGTCTCTCTTCTATTTAATTCTGGTAAAAATCTTGCATATTTCATATATACAGTGATTTCACTAAGAATCTGATTACTTAATTCCATATTTATTGTTTTTAAAAGGTTTATATTAATTCTATTGACTCATCAGTCAATAATGCGGTATACATTTAAGATACAGAAATAATTGCTAGTAGGCAAGATTTCCATACTCAAAAGTTACAAAAATAAATCCGAATTGAATTCCTATTAGAGGTCTCATGACATCATCATCACATAATAGCTCACAATTTCTGATTTTAATTCCCAGCAATGCTTCAGATGGGAGTAATTCAATAAAGAATCTATGTCTAATAGAATCTTTTTTTGCTTTATTGGTATTTTCCATATTTGTTTGGTATATTTTAATTGTTGAAAACTAAAGAAATTTGATATTTTCTTTGTATATTATAGTATAAGCATTAATAAATTAATGCATAAGCAAATATATATTTTTATAAGGTGTTAAAAAAATTATGTAACATATTAAAATATCATGATTCAGAACCTACCGAGATAATGCAAGGTTTAATATGGTTCTGTATGTTTCCTGTTATATATTACATGGAATTAGGATTTAATCCGTGGATTATTATTCCTAGTATTTTTATTGGTTATGGTACATTGAAAGCAGTATGTTATTTTCCACTTATTAAAAGAAAAACTTTTGCATATGCATGCTTTTTATTATCATTGTTGGCTTGTGTGCTATTTCTTTGTAGTGGTAAACTATTTTGTGATGCAACACATCTAGCCTGGATATTTGTAGCTTTTAGTGCTTTTACAAGCTTAAAAAGAGTAACAGCAAGATATTATAAATCTTGTATTAATTAAAAAGTAATGGAAGGTTTTGATAGTTTAACAACAGTACTTGTATCTTTAGTAACCGTTTTGTTTTCTGCAGGTGCATGGAAATTTTATGAAAAAAGGATGGCATTAAGAAATAAAGAAAATACTGATGAAAAAAGTGAGAAAAATATGTACAGAGATGATTTGCGGAACAGAGTAAAGAAATTAGAAGAATTCGTTGATGAGTGTGAAAATGAAAAAGATGAGATGAGAGAGAAAATTCTCAAACTAACTAGTGAGGTTTCTGCATTAAAAGTTACTGTAGATCATTTGGTTAGTGAAAATCAACGTTTGAAGAATATATAAAAAATTTGTATATTAATACTTTAAAACTATAATTATGATAAAAGATTTTTTAAATGGCATATATACATTCAGTCTTAAAAAAGGAGTGGATTTTATTTTAGACTTAACTACAGTTGATGAACAAATTGTAGAAGCAGCCAAAGAAACAAAACGCAGAGTAAAGGCCGTAGGAGTAGAAATTAAGGATGTTGGTAAAGCAGTAGCTGAAGTGGCAGATCAAGCAGGAGATGTCTTTAAAGCGGCATCAGGCAAGAAACGTCCAGGTAGAAAGAAAGGTTCAACTAAGAAAAAGAAATAATGCCTAGTCTCAACGGTAAATCATATCCCTATACGGCAGCTGGAATTTCTCAGTACAAGGAAGCATTAAAGAAAATGGGTTCCAGGTTTGGCGGATCTACTTCAGGCAAAAAAATGAAACCTCAAGTTATGAGAAAAGGTGGTTGTACACCAATAAAACTTAAAAAAAGATAAGATGGGTTGTGGATGTGGAAAAAGACAAGCAAAAAAGAGAAGATCTGGTACTACAACGGGACCAAAAAAATTATTGTCTTCTGTTAAATCAGCATATGATTATAAAATACAAAAGAATACAAAACCTCATAAATACGGAAGATAATGGCTCATTCAAATAAAAACTATATAGGCAATCCATTAGGGTTTTTCAATGATAATCTTGAGAAAATGCAAGCAGGTGGTACAAAAGGATCTTGGGAGAAAGGAACAAACAAGAAAACCAGGAATAAGCATACTAAAAAAACTTGTTCTAGGAAAACTTGGAGAAATTCTAAAAACTGTAGAAAAAAATAGTTATGGCTAGCAAGAAAAATTGGATAAAAGGAGCTATTAAGAATCCAGGCTCATTGAATGCAGCAGCTAAACGTGCTGGTAAAAGTAAATCAGCTTTTTGTAAAACTGCAAAAGGAAAGAATAAAAAGAGGTGCACTCTATGGAAAACTTTAAATAAAGTAAGACCTAAGAAGAAAGCAGCTTATGGATGGGAAATAACTTAAACAATAAATTATGCCAATACCAGCGTTTGTAACTAAAATATTTGGTGGTTTGTTTGGTAAAGCAGACAAAATCATAGATGAAATAATAACCTCTAAAGAGGAGAAACTCATTTTAAGGAATGAATTACAAAAAATTTTATTAGAAAGTGAAGCAGAACTTCAAAAAAATGTAACTGAAAGATGGAAATCAGATATGACTTCTGATTCTTGGTTAGCTAAAAATGTGAGACCTATGGTTTTAATATTTTTGGTGGTGTGCACTGTATTAATGATCTTTATTGATGCGGGAACAATTGAGTTTAATGTAGAGGATAAATGGACAGATTTACTACAATTAGTTCTTATTACAGTTATAGGAGCTTATTTTGGTGGGAGATCAGTAGAAAAAGTAAAGAATACTAATAATAGAAGAAAGAAAAATAATGAATAAATCTTCATTACCTAGTTTTATCAATATTAATAGTATTTATATTTTTTAATTTATACCATTTTCCAAGTTCTAATGAATCTTTTGTTATAATTATCTCAACACCATGTTTAGGGCTATGCATATGATACATATGTACATCTACTTCTTGCACTACTTGATATTTAACACAACTAAGAAAGAAAAATGGTATAAGAATGAGGTATTTCATGGTGCAAATATAATCAAATAAGTTATGTAACTTTGCTTTTCTCATGGAAGAGCAAGTAATTTTATTAGTGGTTTCATTTTTTAGTATGCTATTTATAGTATATAAAGCATTTGAAGTATGGAATGATAGAAATGATGGTGGAGCATTATAAATGGACATATATTTATCTAATGTCCACAGTAAGGACATGACAAAATATAATATATAATGTATTTAGAAAAATTAATAAAAAAATTATCTCAAGCAGAATGCTATACAAAAGAAGATAAAAAGAATGTTGCTATTAATATTGCAATTTGTAAAATGCAAATTAAGATAAGGGATAAAATACCATACAAATATGTATAATGAGAGGTTGAATATTGTACATATATGTATGAAAAATACAGATAAGTATAATAGATGCACAGCAGATTAAAAGGAAGATCAGACCAGTAATGCAAAAACTGGCCTGATTGGTTTTTCTCCCTTAAAATTTCCATTTACTTCTTATTAAAAGGATCTTTTCTATATAATATGATATAAAGAATGATTAAAGCTATTGCAAGTTGTAATATTGCATTCATCACGGGATTATAATTTTTCTAATATCCCAATGAATAGAAGATGGCCATGATCTATCATTATCAAATTCCACCTCATAGTCACTAATAGCTTTTAATTCTAAAACTATACATTCCTTTATATTATCTATAACATTATCTAAACAAACAGGAAAGAAAGTTTCCCATTTTTTATATTCATTTGTGCTAATATATGTACCTTTTAATCTAATATGATCTTGATGAATATCATCTAATGATATATTTTCAAGATCATGACAAGACATTAATTCATATAAGTTTATCATGTGATCAGCAGATAATTCTACTGTCATTCTGTATCAGATAAAGAATTTCCATCAGGAATGCCAGTTATTTCTGGCTTATCATCATCTTCAGCCAAGATCTCTCCAGATAAAACTTTTAAATGAAAAGAATCAGGCTTATATACTTCTACAGGTTTATCATCTTTTACAAGATCTTTTCTAAAACCAATACGTTCAGCATCAGCATCAATAGCCAGTCCTTTTTCCATTCTTTCTATTCCAGTTTCTTTCTTTTCTGCTTCTTCTTCTAAGAAATCTGCAACTGCTACAGTTTTTGCTTCAATTGTTTCTCCAGGTTCATCATTAATGATAAAATCATCTTCCTCTTCATCTTCTTTTTCTTCTTCAAGTGTTTCCCATACTGGTTCTACTTCAGACTCTAAAGCTTCATCAGCTTTTATATCATGAAATTCTTCATTAGCAAGATGTTCTTGTGTTGGATTAGTAGTATCTATTTGATTTAGACCCATAGTCCCTAATACATCAGCTACCATAAATTCATGAAACTTTTGTAAATCACTCAACCAAGTCCGTGGATGAGATTTTTTTAATGCATGTGTAACATGATTATAAAAAGTCCAGCAATTTTCAGCATCAGTACCATAAGCATAAGTAGGATTATTCATTTCCTGTTTTACAATAGAAATTTGTTGAGAACCTAATAATTCATTACAATATAGACGGCCTATTAATTCAGCTTGTTGCTGTTTTAATAAAGGAATAATTTTCATATTATCTCTATCTGTAATGATTCTCTTAAAGAATTTTTCAGCATGCTTAATCTGATTGGATATTTGCATTTTTGCATCATGATTTGCAGTTCCACTATGTTTTCTAGAAAATGACATCATATCTCCAGTACACATACCATTACCACATACCAGTACGTATCCACCAATGGCACATTGAAATCTAACTCTTTTGTTATAAGAATTAGTCCAGGCAAACATCATCCCTAGTTCTTCTTCATTTTGTATTTCTTCACAAACATCATCACGCTTTGGTGTAATGTAATAAATACCTTGGGCTTCTTGACATCCCATATTAGCTCTATATCTCTCATTTATAATAGTAAATCCAGAGGCACGGAGTAAGTTTATAGTGTTATCAATTACTTCCCTGTGAGGGATAACTGTATAACTTGAATTATGATTAGGCAAAGGTGCATTAATAATGTCATACTTTGTCATTTCTTGAATTTGTATACTCATGTTTTTTTAATTTTAAGTTAATCCATTAAACTATCAGGAAATTTATTTAATGACTCTTTAACAAATTGGCCATTTACCATTTTTCCTTTTCTTTTAGAAATAATTTCATAAGCTCCATTAAGACATTCCTCAATAGAAACTTTTTGCATTTTAGCTTGAATAATTAATGTTACCATAATATCTCCTATGGCATCTTTAATTTCTTCATGATCATTGTCTAAAATTGCATTTATAAGCTCAGTTAATTCTTCCTGAGTTTTCATAGCTTGTTTTATAGGAGTAGCTTTAGACAAGATTCCCTTGTCTTTAGCCCACTCTTCTACAACACATTCTAATTCAAAATAATCTCTACAGGTTTCTTTTTCTTCTTGCATTTCCTTGTATTTACTCATTGAATTTTCCATGTTTTTTAATTTAATTTTAAAATAATAATAATTGATTTGCTGAAACTTGAAGAATATTATTTATTTCTTGCTCAATAGCTTGTAAATAATATCCTCTATCAATATTGTAATTTTCCCATTTAGGTTCCAGTTCCATTTTATTAAAAACAGTTTGTAACCATTTACCGGCTTCTAATTGAATCTCTCTTTTATCTTCTTTATTTACTTTAATTATTTTCACGCCAGTTAAAGAAATATAATATCTATTGATCTTTTGTAACTCCTCTTCATTAAATACTCCATCTTTAATACACCGGGCCATTTGTTTCCAATTACCTTTAGATTTACCACCAATACAATAATCAAGAATGTTTTTATTCTTTTCTAAATATTGTTCAGGTAATATATCATGTACAAAATAATGATAAATAGCTTTAGGTATAATCAATTTAGATTTATTTTTATGAAGTTGTAAATTATGAAAATCAAATCTTCCTTTTAATTTACAAGATGCATACATAAACTTATTGTCAACCACCTTATAGAGATAATGAGGGTTTTTCTTTTTCATTTCTCTCCAAGATGTTATATCTACTTCTTTATAATTTTTAAGAGCAATATAATTATTACAATCTCCTAATATTAACTTTTGATATTGATCATGTTCTAAATTAAGATTAGTAGCATCTTCCCATTCACCACATATTTCCATATATTGATCATAGTGTATTCTAGGAATTCTTATCTCAACACCATCTGTATTTTGCAATAATGCCACGGCTCCTGGTATTTTTTCCATAATCATCTCATATAACATCATGAGAGATAGTTGACCATTAACTGTTATACGCATACAAAACTCTGGATCATAAAAGAAACTATTTATATCATTACTTAGACCAAAAGTTGAATTTAATATAATTTTATATACATAATTCATTGGATTGCTCTTAGGAATTTTATTTCTTTCATTAAAAAACCATTCATATTGATCACAAAATTCCTGTTTTGGAAAATGTGCTGGTGACCATTGATTTACCATAGATAATCTAGGATAAAAACTTGTAACATCTGATGACATAATAACATGTTCATCATCAGAAACATAGACACCTTTCTTTCTAGCACCGTGAACTCCTCCTAATCCAAAATGTGTTTTAACATTTTTATAATAAATATTGTATTTAAATGTACCTTTTAATTTGGTAGCATCCAATTCAACAGCTTTAAATCTATCTAATAGATTTTGGAACTCTAATGATTCAAATTTAATATAAGGAAGTATGATATCATTTAATTTAATGGTATCACGGTAGGTTTTCATATTCTTAATATCCTTTTTAAGTATATGGAGCTTTTTACTAAGATAATAGGCAAATAGTTCTTTGCTAATTCTTGGCTCAGAAGCAGAAAATAAATTAATACCATATGTTTTAGTCAATTCTTTACGTAAACCTAATTGAGATTTGGATCTATTATAGATTTCTTTAGTTGATTTAACATCATTAATACAATACTTAGTTATAAGTTCTATCTGCTCTTTAGAGGAAATCATAGTTGTATGGTGAATGGGCATATCAATTATATTTTCCCAATCCATACTATATTGAATCCATTTTAAAGAAGATCTTTTAGCTGGATTATCCCAATGCCACATTTTAAAAATATCAATTTGTCCAATGGTTAAAAACCAAGGGGGATATGCTTGCCATTGTTGATTACTTGATCTTGTAATACAATCTTGGGCCCATTCATATATTTTAGCAGCTATGGATTCTGGTTCTAATGCTAATAAAAAATTTTTATTATTTAGTATATGTTGAGTGATCTGTGCATCAAAGGCTAAACCATTATAAGATATATGCCACTCTTTATTTTGTATGTTTTCTTCAAGAAATTCTATGAACTCTTCTACATCATTTTGTAAAGCATGAATTGTAAAAATTTTTCTTTCTTCTTTTTTATAATGTTCAAATACGCCCACAAAACAATTAGATAAAGTTTCATAGTCCATTACGTAGTGATTCATATAAAATTTCCATTTATTAGTTAATAAAAAAGGGATACATAATTAAATGTATCCCCTTTTTGATATAAATATATATAAGGGTAAGTTAGACGTTAGGTCCCATTATTAATTCAGATGTTTTTACATCTTTACCTGATTTAACAAAATACTGATCAATATCATATTCCTTTGCATTAATAGCAAACAAATTTAAAAATTGTAAAATTTCTTCCTTTTCTGTAATATAAAATTCAGAAAAGGTATCAACCATTACTCTTTGTTCTTTTACTGTTTTTCCTGTTTCTTTATCTATAAATTTAACTCTCTGAGGTTGACCATTATCATCCAATTTAGGAAGCATATGATATGCACCTTTCATTGTTTTTGTTATTACAGCAAGAATATTTGATGTTGGGTCAAACATTGCTTCAACATATGGGCAGTCTTCAGTGACTGGAATTAAATTAAATGATTTTACATTTCTAAAAGAAGATGTAATTAGGAGCATATTAGCTCCAAGTGTTGTTTTTATTGACATATTTATTAATTTTTTTTCAAAGATACAGAATTATTTTCAATTTCCAATTTTTCTGTAACAGGATCTACTAAAGTTTCTTTACCAAGATCCGGTTTACTACATAATTCATAAACATCTTGAATTGTTTCAAGGTTAACACCTAAAAAATCTGCATATGTTTCATGATATCCTTCTGGATGAATATAACTTTGAATATAATCAGAAATATTACCTACTTCTCCAAAAAAATTAGCAATAATATCTTTTGTTTTGATACTAAATTTTGAATATTTCCCTTCTCTAAAGGTAAGTAAATCATGTTTATATTTTTTAAAATTAAAAACATAAAGATGAGATTGTTCATCTAATTGATAATAAGCTTCAAACAACTTATGTGATTTTAAAAATTTAAATTCAAAATTTTTAAATTTTTTATCATCTTCTTCAATTATGTATAAACACAAAAATTTACTTTCATTAATGTCATAAACATTTTCCCATGCAATAAATGTCTCAGAGGGGACATGAGTTATCCCCTTTCTAAGACATAATAATGGATATAAAAACACCTTACTCTTTTGAAAATAATTTGTATATATACTTTTCATAAATTATAAAACTATTTTGTTTACCAAAAATTCATATGGTAAACTATAATTACGTTCATTGTAATGATAAGCCACTCTTTCAATTGTTCCATGCATTCTTTGAGCCCATTGCCCAAGTGTTTTTCCTGAAACATCAAATACGTATACTTGATTATACTTATCAATTACTACAAATTTAAATAATATTTTATAATCAGCAGCTGCATCATCTATATTATCTATTACTAATTTAGTATAAATAGATGCTTGTAACCAATAATTATAAAAATCCACAGTTTCTGTAAAGTCAACAATAGTTTTACCAGTTGTTTTTAAATCAATGATAGAGATTGTTTTAGTTTCATGATTGATTTGATAATAATCAACAATTCCTTTTAAACCAAATTTATGATCTTTTAAATTAGTCTCTAATTTTTGTTCAGCATATGCTTCTATTGGATCTAATTCAAAATCTGTTTGAACTAAATTAAATAAAGCCATAACTTCTTCATTTTCTTTGATTATTTCTACTCTTTCTTTTGATCTTTCTAACATATCATTATCTATAACATCTTTTCCTTTAGTGCACATAAACTTATAATACTCTTCTGCATCATCAGTTTTTACTTTTGCTATTCTTGATTCATCAGTCTTTAAAGCTTGATAAAGATTTATTTCTTTTAGTGAATCAAGGATTACCATATCTTCTACATTAGTCAAAATTGGTACATCTGTATATAAAGTGACACTTTTTAAAACTTTTTTTATACTATCAGAAGGTACCTTACCTGGGACCAAAGAAAACTTATTGTCTAATTCTGACGGTTCAAATAAAAGACAATGTATTATTTTGCCTTCCATTAAGTAACTTTCTGTTCTTTCCTCTTTATCCAATAAGATATAATCTTTATAAAATAGTTTAGGAGAGAATATTAGTCTATTTATAGAGGAATAACTGAATTTAAATTCCTTTGAATAAAAAATTTCTTCTTTTTGTTTATCAATCATCTTTTACAATTTTAAATTTAACATCACTACTTTCAGAAGTATATGCATAAAGAAATTCCATCATATCCTTTGAGCCTCTCTTAGACATAGATTTAATGAAACCTTCATTAGTTAATACTTTTAACATTTCATCAACAAGATGAGTATATACATTATCCTTTGGATCTTTAACTACTTGATCAGGAGAACTAACTAAATCTATTATACATTCAGCTGCTTTAGTTTTAAATAATTCACCTAAAATATTTATAGAACCTTGAACTATTTTAACATGAGAAGGAAGTCCCGTCAATGCAACCATTGAACAAATAGTATTGATTCCACATATAAAGAATAACGTTCCCCATTTATTAGCATCTATAATTAGATTGCCTTTTAATGTTTCCCGCATATAATCTTTAAGTTTTTCATCTACACTATGCTGTTGTCTTAAATATTGTTTATGTTTATCAGAATCTTCTATGTTTTTATTCATAACAGCTGGTCCAGCTGCTATTGATTGTATATCAAAGCCATGGAGAAATTCAGTCAAATATTGTTTGATTTCTTTTTCTGACCATTCTTTGTTTTTCATTTTATAATTATTGTCTTTTTTACTCATTTTTATTTAAGTTTTCTTTTATATAATCTAATAACCAAGAATTATCTCTACATACACTAAGAAAAAAATTAGTAAATTGATGTACTACAAGTTCTTCATCATTATCTTTTTCTAATGGAGCTCCTGATTGATTTAATCCACTTACATCTGCAATAGCATGATTGATCTCATGCAATAATGTATTAATAAGTTTTTGTCCAAACAGATCCTCTTGTATTTCTATTAAACCTTTTCTGCTATCATACTGTCCAAAACAATCTGTCAAATGTTCTGTTGAAAATTTTGGCTGAGAATGTTTTATATTAAAATCTCTATATCCAATTTTAATTTTATTAGGTTTCTTCATCTTTTTTTTTCTTTATAGGTTTATAATTATACGTTTTAGCTAACCTAGCCGGGATCACTACTCTAAAATTACATTCAGAGCAGCATAATCCCTTAGCTTTAGGTTGAGCATTGTGACCATAAAGATCCTTAATCTCTTTATCACAAATCACACAGACTTTCATTTATCAGATCTTAATCCAACACACACTGGAAATCTAGGAACATTATCTTCACTAAATTCAAAGAATCTTATCTCTGCTGTTTGTCCAATATAATCAGCCTTGTTTTCTAATATTTCACATCTCTCTGTATGAGAAAATCTCATACCACAACCAAATTGTTGATCTTCATGTTCACATATAAATTGACCTTGTTCAGGTCTTTTTTCAGATGGAACTACATCAACAATATTACAAGCTAAATCAAAGAAGTCTTTATTTTTAAGTAAGTGACTACTTCTTCCATTTATTTTATATGGTTCATAGCCCCATCTAATGATAGTCCCTTCATATCCCATACTTAAACTTTTAGAATGTAATCTTTTAATTTCTTCTTCATTGATAACACATATGGTAGGAACTATTACAATATGTTCACATTTAGAAACAAGTTGTTCTAATCTTGCAAATCTTGTAATAAATGGTTCATTATTTACTATATCATATACATGATATTTAACGTTTTCAGTCTCACCTGACCTATATTTCTTTATAAGCCTCATGTTATCTTGAAATGTTTCACCGTGAACATATAATTCACCATCTAAAATAATATTTCCTAAATTTAATGACTTTATTTCATCTAGGATGTGTGTAACAGTATCAATCTCTTTTCCTTTTCTAGATAATAATTTATCTTCAAATCCAAGAGCTCTCATACCATCTAATTTAGGTTGAACATAACAAGGGTATTCTACTTTATGTCCTTCTTTATCAAAAGATTTTGCTAGCATGGGTAATATAACATTACTTTCTTCAGCTTCATCTTTTGTATTAAAATAACCTGTACTCATTTTATTTATTACTTTACTATTAGCCTCTGCTAATGCCTGCTCTTCTGCAGTAGTTTCATTAGTTTTGCCAATATTTTTAGGTTTACATATACTTTCATGTATAACTAGATTTCCATCTACCAAACCAGATTCTTGAAATAGTGTATCACCTTCAGTATAAACGTGTAGAACACGTAATTTTTTCTTACTATCTAACTTATAAATTTTTTTACTATAGTTCATATTTGTATCAATTTTTGATATTAGTGTCATTTTTTGACAGTTAAAAAGGAGGAAGGGGAAGTGCATTAAATGCACAACCCACAATCAATTATGGCAATTGAACCTCCAAATATTAAGGGAGAGTACCTAGGCTTGTGCAGCTCCTCTCCCTTTAAAAACGCTGTAAGGGATGAGTTCTACGCCACCTTACATTAGAAAATAGTACCATCATTTAAAGAACTGCCTTATTCTACGTCTATTATAATTACAACGTAACCTATTTACGTACTAAAATGGTAAATCATCTTCACATCCTGCTAAAATAGGAGATCTCATAAAAAGATCAGCTGTTCCAACTTTTACTTTTTCCTGCCATTCTGGTTTTAGTTTAATCTGATCTATTGAAAAATCAAAAATAGATTCTGCAGTAAATCCCATACTATTTTTAATAACAGAATCAAACATTTTTTTAATTGTTGTTTTAAGAGCAAACTCAGTTAAAGATTTTTCTTTACATAATTTTTGTAAAAAGTTATCATAACAATGTGCTGCTTGTTCATTATAACAACCATCTGCAAATTGAGTTAATCTTGCTCTCATTGCTTTTACATTAACAGTATTCCAATTAGAAGCATATTTAATAGTATGATTTTCAAACCAAAATACAAGAGCTAATAAGTCAAAAGATTCTTCAATATTACAATTGGCCATCATTTCCACAGCCAATGTACGGTTTTGAACATCAGCAGAAGCTAACATAGACAATATATTTTTATAATCATCCTGGGTCAAAATATGAGAATCTTCTGTTGTTAATTTACCTAATGCAGTATCTAAGACTGGATTATGTTCACCCAAGAGCTTTTCCAGTAACTCAACACTTTCTGCTCCCACTATCCATGGATATTGAGCTTTATCATTCTTTTTATTAGCTTCTTTCACTCTTTTTTCTAGATCTGTATATCTTTTTCTAGCAGGATGAGCACTATTATAACTATAATTATCATTAAAAGATATTAAACTATCATCTTCAACTTGAGCATATAATTTTTCTAAATATTCAATTGCTGGAGTTGTTAAATCACCGGCATTTTCAAGTTCAACAATTAAGTTTCTAAAATCATTTTTAGTACCCACTGTTCCCCAGTAATGTCTTACTATAATATTATTCAACCATTTGGTAGAAAAAATATGATAATCAGCAATGTCTTTATTTCTGGTTATTGAAATATTATATTTTTCTTTTAAAACATCAACTTTTGCTCTTGGTAAAGTTAATTTTGGGTATCTATAAATAACTTATCTTGAATATCTGTACCAGATATTTCTGTTAAAGGAGTATTTATACACTCTTTTAATAAATCATTAACTGATTCATCACCATAAGACCAATTTGATGTAGAAAAAACTCTTTTCCCTATATACTCAAAAGTAAAGGCTTCTTCTGTAAGCATTTGTTTGCCTCCTATTTTTTTACTATAATCTTCATAAAAATTAATTTCTAATTTATATACTTTTTTCATACGCTTGGTTTTAAATATTTTCTATATTCAGGTTTAACAGACACTTTAAACACATAAAGGTCCCTATTACAAATAGATATTTCTTTTCTAACAATAGATTCTAAATATCTAAAATTTTCACTATCTAATTTATTTTCTTGATCTAACCATAAAATCATATCTTGTGCAGACATCCTAGAGATTTCTGAAAAATTTGAAGCTTCCAGCCAATATTGAACATCTTTATTTTGATTAAATTTATAGATATAAGCATGCATCTCATTACACCAGTCCCAAAATAAATGTAGATTATGATCATAATCAATAGTAGGTATAAGTTTACCTGCTAATGAAAGATCATCCGCACTATAATTAGAAACTTGAGCTTTAATTAAATCTCCTAATTCTTTATCAAATGGAGATCTATTTGCAGATGAATGTAATATGTCATCAATGCTAACAGCATTTATTGCACCAATATCTATTTTATATGCAATATTTAATGCAAGTCCAGTAATAACCCAAACATCATAAACACTATCTCCCGTGATACAGTTGCTTATATTATAATCTTCTTGCAATTTTTGATCCCAAATAACATGATTACTTTCTTGTTCATGGTATTTATCTACTCTTGAAATGTTTCCTTGAGAATCACTTACTGATTCATAGTTCCATAATTTATATGTCATTGCACTGGTGAGAATTTTTTCACCATGTTGAAATGATTCATGAAAATTATCATGACTAATAATTAAATCCGCTGCTTCATAATCATTTGTTAATGTTATTTTATGTTCTTTTAGAGCTGCTTTAATTCTATCTATGGATATAGGAGATCTTGGTAAAAGAAATGCTTTTTTACAATTAACAAAATTTTGTGGATTAACTGTATAAGTACATTCTTGTAAGATCTCATTTATTTTTTCATACGTTTTTTGAGACTCAGTTACTAATGCTGTTTCAATAGTGTAACTAGCAGGAACTCCAAAATATGGAGCTCCTTCTAATCCAAAATGATCTACAGCATCAGTATCATAATCTTGAAATACTGATTTATTTGCCATTCTATTTCATTGTCATTTTAATAATTTCTGGTTTCATCATAAGTTTATTAAACTTTTGTTTGTTACCATTGAAAATTGTCCTTACTATTAAGTATTTAAGATCATTTGTAAAATAATCTTTTGTACATAAAGTTTCTAACCTGTCTGTTATTTTCTGTGAAACTGTATTCTCTTTAGAGAAGACTACAGAAAAATTAGCCAGTCTAGTTGCTAAAGTTGAAGCAATATCTGCCCGGTAGGCATCATCTTTACCAATACAACTAGTTAGTTCACCCAAAATATATTGCTCATTATCATGAGTTAATAGATCTCTAGGTGTTGTTAATTTATCTAATTTGTTATTAATAAATGTAGTAAACATAGAAGCAAATTCATCTCCTACAGATCCTTCACCAATCATTTGAATAATAGCTAAATTATCTTCAAAGTTGTCAAAACTTGAAATTGAATTAAAGAAAGTAGTTATAGATCTTGCATTAGTTTCTTGTGTAACTAATTCTGGATGTAATAATAAAAAATTAATACATCTACTATCTATTCCGGATCCTTCTGCCCAACGAGCCCATACATCTACATCAAACTTTAAACATGCTGTAACATATCTAGTTTTTTGTGCTGCATCTACTGAATTAACCATATAATCTCCATTATCTGGATTAGCTGTTAATATAATATGCCAGTCTGGTGGTAATGTCCATGAGATATAAGTTTGTCTATCTATTAATTCCATAACTGCTTGAATAAATCTTATATCAGCTCTATTCCAGTCATCTAATAATAGTATACCTCCTTCTTTTACATCAGCAATCCATTCTGGTGCACAGTAAGACATTCTATTCTTACCGGTCATTTGGTATCCATTTTTAAGATACTCTTGTACAGCCATTTCATTTACCCAATAACCTTTTTTCTTAGTAATGGTATTATTAGCTAAATTAGCAACATCTGCTGCTGCTGCACCTGAAGAAGAATAATTAATATCATTGTTTTTCTTAACAACTTTTACCTCCTTATACATTTGAAATTGTCTAATAGGAAAACCAACTAAATCACCCAGCTCTTCAATTTGAGCCAGGTTTAGTTTTACAAAATTTAATTTGTTTTCTTGAGCTATTTCAACTATAGTAGATGTTTTACCAATTCCTGATTCTCCTACTACTTCAATAGATACAGATTGTTTGCCATCTTTTTGTAAGAATCTATTATTTTTTATAATGTGATTAACAAATCCTTTTAGTTCATCAATATTTAAATTTACTTGTGCCATATTTTTTTTATTTATTTATTATTCCTTGTTCTATAAGGGATGTGGCATTTCTACCAAACCATCCCTGTAATGTATATGCTAGGCCTGTATCATGTAGATATTGCCATGCTTCAATTTGTTCTTCTTCTGTAGCATTTTCTCCTTCACAGAAGCCTTCTGCTATTGCTGTAGCTAAATATGGTGTTAGTTCTATTTCCATAATTTTTTAATTTAATTTTATTACTATTCCTGGTAAGTCATCATTGTCTCCTGAACATGAACTTAAACACCATAAGGTATTTTTAGGACATTCACTTGGACTACCTGCCTCACCATCTGTAAAATATACTAATGCAGTGTATTTGCGTTTATTTTCATTAAAATGATCAACAACTGGTTGAAATGATGTTCCACCTCTACCATGTATTTTCCATTCTTGTTTTGGATTAAATGCTGCAACATTTGCAAGACTAGAATCACATTGTGCTACAGTGATTTTATGTCCAGTTTTATGCATATGATTTAATTCATTTAAAAATTCTTCAAGCTCACTTTTACTTACTGATCCTGATGTATCAACACCAACAAGAATATGATTTTTGAATTTAATCTTTAAGCCAGGACTACCTGTATAACGTTTATTATACTTACGTCTCAGCTTTTTGGTGTATACTATACTAGAATTACCAACAAATCTTCTTAAATATCCTTTCCAATCAAATTTTGGAGGTTCAATATTTAATAATCTATCAATAATTTCAGCCAATTCACCTGGAATAGATCCACATCTTTTTTGTGTCTGATCAGCAATCTCTTTAATTTGATGTTCAACTTGTTTTTGAATCAGTTTTTTATCTGCTTCATTAAGATCATCAAATTCATCCCATGTTTTATGATCATATGGGCTATCACCATCCATTTGACCAAGAAGACTTTCTAAAGAAGGACAAGTGCCTTCTTTACATGCATTTTCTAATAGTTCATAGTACTTTTTAGTTCCTGCTCTTGTAGGTAAATTAAGTTCAGGAAAAGTATCTAATGTTAATCCACCATCAGGCAAATAGTTACTATCTATATATTGATTTATTTCTAAATCAGCTGCTATATTAAATAGTTTATGATTTGTATATAGATCTCTTAGTATTAAATGACCAAAAGAAATATGTAATAATTCATGTTTTAGAAGACCTATTCTTTTATAAATATCTAATGCCATAAAATATTGAGGATTTATTGCCAATTGAACACCTATTCCGTGTTTACTAACACCTGCAGTAGGTATATCATTTCTATATGTTTTATTAACTCCTACTAAAAAGAGTCCGTAAAATGGTTCTTCTAAAATTAAAGTTTTAGAAGATTTTGCTACATGTTCACTAATCATTAATTTGTTCATATTTTATAATTTTTAATAGTGTTTTTAATAATTTTCATTACAGGAGATATTTTTTCCATTTCATATGAGATAATATCTAATAATGAACTATATAAATTTTCATCAGATTGTCTTTTGGTTACATTTTTGGTATATTTTAATATATTTGCCCAAGTAAATGTTCCATGAATGCCAAAATCTGTGTCTTTATAAATTTTAGTATCTATCCAATTATAATCAGGTAATGCTTTAATTATCTTATCATAAATAGGTTGTAGATTGGGTTTAAATTCTATTATATATTTAGATCTATCTGCAAATGTTAATGTTTTGACAAACAATACATGATACATAGGATCTAAATTTAAATTAGTTATATTGGAAATAGCAATTGATGCATCTTCTTCAGTTGCAGTTAACATAGTTATGAGTTCTTTCCATTCATCAAGATTTAGGAGTATTATTTCTTTTTTTTTCTTTATCATTTATTATTTCAATTATAACTCCGGGGGCAGTTTTATCATAGTGATAGTTTTTAAAATAAGGAATCATAAATTCACAATTATCATCTTCAATCCAACCGTGAGTAACCATATCATCCTGAACTGTTTGTGCAGGATTTAAATAATCAAATTTATGTTTACTTCCTCTTATAAAAGTGAAAGATACTGTGACGGGTAGTGTATGCTTACTCAATTCTTTTGCAAATTGTTTAGCATATTTCTGATAATAGGTTTTTGTATTTTTCCTATATTTCATTACAGTTTTACTTGATATAAAGTATTTACCTGTCCATCTTCTTCCATTTTTACTACTTGGTACATTACCGGGTATAAACCATTTCATAATTGTTTGTTTAAAGTTTCTTTAAGTAATGGTTTCAATTTTTTATGAAGTATATCTAAGCCATGAATTTTCATTCCATCTGCTATATCTTTTTCTAATGGACAAACAAATCCATTAATGTTATATACTTTTTTATATCTATCCACAGCTTTCTTACCAGCTTGATCATTATCAAAAAGAGTTATTATATATTTATATTTCAGTTTTAAATTCTCAATAATTAAAGGTTTAATTAATGTATTCTCACTGTCTGGGGCAATTACTTCAACATTATAACCCATTCCTTTTAATGTCATTGCATCCTTTAAAGATGAATTAATAATTAAATATGGTTGAGTATAATTAAGTTGATCTAATCCCTGAGTGTGGGCACATACTTTAATAAATTTATGTTTTTTCTGAGCAGGCTGATATATTTTGTAAATGTCACCATCTTTTTTATAATAACCATAAATTTTGGGTCCTTTAATTGTAATTTTTTTAAAAGTACCATCATCTAGATCTTTGATCATAGTATAATACTCAATAGGATGAATATTATATGTATTTAACATAGTACTTCCAATTCTAAATCCTAACCAAAAATTTCTATCTTGATCTGTCCAAGATCTTTTTTTAATATATTCTACTTTAAATTTATCTTGAACTTTAAAATTAGTATTTAAGGATTCATTGTTTTTTATAAATAGATTGAAATCACTAATAATTTTTTCTACAGCTATAGCATAATTTATATTAAATAATTCTTTAACAATATCAATTTTACTACCATATTTCCCAGTTGAGAAATCTTTATATTTATATTGTGTTATTGTTTTATCAACAAAAATACACATACTTGGTGTTCTCTCATTTGGATTAAAAATAGATTTAATTTTTATATCTTGACCATTCAATTTTTCTGGTAGATCTAGATAATATTCAAATACCCAATTACTAGGAACATCCTTCTCATTAAAAACTAATCTTTTGGTGTTTAGCATATATTTAAAATTACAAAAAAAAAGAGAGCCATCATATTAAATGACAGCTCTCTTGAATTTAAAAATTGACTGATGAGAAAGTCAATACTACAGATCAAAATCATCTGCCGTTCCATTAGTTGGAACAGGTTCAAAAGTTGATGCAGGTTTATTTCCTGTCTTTTTAGCAGGTATAAGATGTACATCTTTACTATAAGTAACAAGCCTTGAATTTTCTGTATCCAATGCTTCTAATGGAATGCCATCTTTAGACATTCTTGGTAAAAATAAATCCTGGTTAATATAACCATCTTTATTTTCCCATTCTTTACCTCCTATACATGCATTAAACCATGTACTATTAGAAAATAAATCATTACATTTTACCATAAAGTCTTCAATGTCTTTAGCTTTTAAAGCATCAAGCTGATTTCTCATATCTAAGACTTCAGATAAATAGACCATACCTTTCATAACTTCAGTATCTCTATCAATTTCTCTACCACTTGTTAATGTAGCATCTTTGTATGGAAATGGTGAAAATCTTATCCTTCCAACTTGACCTTCATACCTGGTTCCTTCTGGTTTATTTACATCAAGTAAAAATCCATCAAAATCTCCAGTTACTGGTTCAGTTTCTGCATGCAATAAAATATTATATGCATCAGCATCATAAGGGGTCTTATCAAAAGTAATAGAATTAATTCTGATAACGTGATTTCCAGCATCCATTACTGGTTTTACTTTACCGCTTCCCACGGTCATGTCTTTTGTATTTAACATTTGTTTGTTTTTTTAATTAATAAATTAATTTTCATACTCCGTGATCTTTTCACAGACGTACTTTAGGCAATTAGGTATGAATCTTTCTTCAAACATACCATGTGGTGATTTACAGGTGTTGTCTCCATCAGTTTGTGTTTCAAAACCATATAAAAAACTACCATCATCTTGTTTAATGACTCTACCAAAGAGTACTATAGTGTAAAGTCCCTCCAAAGTTAATGAATTATCTATCATTTTCCCAACTGTTTTGGCTTTAATAAATATTGAGCCATTTCTATTTATTTCTTCTGGGTGTGTTAGATAAAAAACACTAAGGTCTTCTCTCATTTTTGTTGGCATTTTAGCAACAGCTGCAAGATTAACTGCTATATCAGTAAATTTGTCATAACCTTTTTCTTTTGCTCTGTCAAAATACTCAAAACTTGCCATATATTGAAAATCATCAATGATGATATTCTTAATGTGAGGCATATTATCATTAATATGCTTTAATGCTTTCAATATGCCTGCAGCACTAGATGTATTACTTAAATTACCTCCAGGATTACTTTTAGTAATTAAAGTATAATTTTTTTTCCATCCTTTAAAAGGTAAACCTTTAGATGCTACATTTATAATGAAAGTTTTCTTTGGATCTAAATTCTTAATAGCAGTAGATTTTCCAGTTCCTGAATCTGCTATAATTAAAATTGATTGTGCCATTTATTTATTATTTATTTGAGTTAATGTTTCTGCTATTTTATCTAATGAATTTGCAATTCTATCAAGAGCAATAACATATAAATTTCTATTATCTATATCAAAGTCAGATCCCGTTTTTTCAGGATCTGGAAGATTAGCAAAATCTCCTCTAAGTTCATCAATTTTGATGTCCTTTGTGGTCTTCAGTTCCTCCCAATCTTTGTTTCTTCTTGTATTAACATCACCAATAACATTTAATTCTGAAACAGGGACTATATGTCTTTCAAATCCTGAATTACTTGTTATTAATTCATATTCTTCTTTCCAATGTAAATTTTTATGTAAAAGATAAAGAGTTCTTTTAGGATCTTCAGTATCATATTCAATACTTACAAATTCTGTATAGATATCTTGTTCTTTTTCAAATTCACTTGGGAAAAAACTTACATGAAGTTCATCTTTCCCTGGTGGTCTATATGCCATTTTAGGAATATATATAGCATCTGTTATACTATTTGAATCAAAGTATTTTTGATGCTCTTCTCTTAAATTGGCTACTTTTATTTTACGTTGTGCCGGAGTCATGCTCTTATTTTTAGTATTTATCATAATTATCTTCTTTGTTGTTGTTCTGGTGTATCCATTTCTGCAATTTCCATCTTTTCAAATGCAGCTTTAAAAAAGCTCATTCTAGTATCTCCATTCCTTGCTTTAAGAAAATGTAAAACCAAGGTCCTGTCATCTTTAATTATAAATCTATCAGGACCATAAAATCTAATTTTTTGTTTAGCTGGCCTGTTAAGTCCAATTAAAGTGTCAGCATGTTGTAACATTGCATCTGAACCAAATATATCTGATTCTAATACATAGTTGCCATACTTACCATCTACTGCTCTATCAGGATTATCAATATTTCTATTAAGTTGTGATAAACAAATAAACATAATAGGGTATTCACGTTTTGCTTGTGTAAAAAATTCTCCTAATTCAAATAACATATCTAATCTATTATTTTGATAAGGGGCTCTCTTTACTAGTATACTATGATCTAAAGTAATAATAGTCTTCTCTCCTTTGTGTTCATTCATATACATATCAAGTTGATCACGCATTTGATTAACGGTCATTGGAGTTCCAATAACATCTACTGGATTTTTGACACGTTCTTTTGCATACTGATGACAATCATTTAATATATCTGTTGTCAACGTACTACCTGCACTACATAATTCTTTATATGTTTTACCGGTCATAGAACTAAATTCTCTTATGGCTGAAGTTCTTCCAACCATTTCAAATTGAAATTCTAATACTCTAAAATCACTATCAGGATTTAATGTGAAAGATTCTCTTATTATTTGATCTTTAATTAGTGTTTTACCAGATCCTGGTCTTCCACCAATTACAGTGAGTGTATTCCATTCTAATCCATCTGTAGTGGCATCATTAAATTTAGGCCATGGTGTATATATGGACTTTTCAGTCCCTGTTTGTCTATCAAGCATATATTTCAATGCATCATTATAGGCTGCGTATTGTCCAATCCATGCTGGTTTACTTTTACTCATTTATAAATTTTTGATTTAAATATGTTCCATCTTCAGAACATTCTTCTCCATTTTGATCTTCATATCCTACAATATATGAATCTGGTTTTTCATATTCACCATTTTCACAGTCTTCTTTGGAGACTATTACATCAGAAAATCCTAATCTGACTAATACTATATTTGCTTTTGTTAAATTTTCTTCCATAATCATACTACGTTTTCTTTAAAGTGTTCATCTTCTGTAGTGACGCCTTCTATAATCATATCACAATAATCTGCAAGTAAAGAAGTTATTACTTTATGCTTATTTTGTTTTGATATGAAATATTGACTTGTCATCATATAGAGATATTCACTATCCCTGTATTCATTAACATACATTTTTGTTGCTTCTATGACTTGTTTCCAAGTATGATCATAGGTTTCAAAGAACCATCTAAATGATTCACTTAATGCTTTCATATTTTGTCTAGCAGGTTTTCCACTAGGTAATTTTTTAGCTGGGAAAGTTTCTCTATAAATTTTAAGTTGTTCATTAAAATCTTTTCCCATTAATTGGATATTTGTTTTCTTTTTTGCTTTAATAAAGTAATTGTCTAGATGATTCATTAATAGTTTACCATCTACAGTTATGTTATACCCTTTTTCTAATTTTTCTATATATTTTTCTGATATTAAATTGTCAAAGTCATTCTGCGGATATGTTATAGGCAATGATATTTTTTCCCGTAAGGAGAATAGTATTAGTGCTTGGTTGGGTGTTATTTTGTTTTTTAATATTATTTTCAGGAATTCCCACATAGTTATTTAATTGAATTAATGTATTGCTGTGTATTTTAACGTATTCAGGCCATTTTTGATATAAATAGTTTTCAGCCTGATCAATAGAATTTATAATACTGGCATGATTCCTTTCAATATACCGTGCTATTTCACTTTTATTATAACCTTCTATATACGCAATAATACAAAATGCTTGTAAATGCATCATATATTGAACTTTTCTAGTTCTATATTTAAAATTTTTTATTGATTTAAATGCTGGATAATTCTCTGTAAGGTTGCGTAATGCAATTCTTTCAATTATTCTAATAGCAACTCTGTTTTTATTTAATTTTGGACTATCAGCTGTTCCAATTAATACAGTGACCTCTTCTCCAAATTGTTTTTTAAATCTTTTTTCAAATCTAGCAATAGCATTATGCATGCTAGATAATTCTTCTATAGACATATTGGTTTATTTATATTAACAAATATACAAAATTTTGATCAGAACATGATCATTTCAATGATTATTTACACTTTTATAGTTTATAAAATATTTTTTACTATCTTTGTACTATGTATAACTTTTTATTACAACAAGATATCAAAAAATTAACACAGTCTAAAGAGCATATTGAGCTCATGGACTTTATAAAACATCATAAACCATGGAAACTAAAAATAAAGAAATTAAAAGAGTCATTGACAGAACTAAAATCTTAAAAAATTTACAATTAAGTGCATCTGTAGTTCCTCCTCTTCAAGTAGCTTTGTTACATATAGTAGGATCATTAAAAGATCCTTCAACTTTACCAGCTATTTATAAAAAAATAAATGATATAGGTGAAAAAATACAGACTATTGGTGTTAACATTAAAAAAGAAGATTTAGGAGGATTGGAACTTTCATCTGTTGAAACATCAATATATATTCTTACTATTTTGATTAATTATCTTAAAGAGGAAGCAGATAAACAAAATTGTATGATAGAAGTTAAAGCTAATTCTCCAGATATAAAAACTACCCAGGGATTATTGAAACATATAATGTCTGATAAAGAAGATGATCATGAAAAAGTTAAAACTGAACTTTTAGAAAAAATGATAAAAAGTATGAATTTTGAGGAAATAAAGAAGGAAAAATAATTATCTTAATTGTATTCCATTGAAATCTCCTAATCTAATACATTCTTGAATAACTAAATTCAATTCTGTTTTATCACAATCTGCAAATGATTTACAGTATTCTTGATTATCTTGATTAAAACATAATCCAGTGTGTCTTTTTACCATTAGTTTTACTTCTTCAAAAGTATAACCTAAATCACTTGCCAATTCTCTTATCATAGCATGTATTCTTGCTAATTGAGCATTACTACCTTTTGCTTCAGTAGAAACACTTATAAATATTTCTATATTGGCCCCTTCTGGTATCTCTTTTAAAAAATTCTTATACCTGGTTTCTTGAGCCTTTATAGGATAGTGCAATTCACCATCCTTTTGCATAGCTTTTATAAAAATATTATTTTTCATGAGAAAAATAGACCATTTCTTGGCCTTTTTTGATTCCTTGTGTCCATTTTGCAATCTGATATAGATCTCTTATACGTCCTAATGTAGATTCTGCATCACGTCTACCTTTTAAATTTTTAAAAGATAATGTGTTATAAGTAAATCTTTTAGTTTTTTTAGATGCAGGTGTTATCATTTTACCTTTTTCATCTTTTTTTGCAGGAATATTTACTATTTTCTCTGTTTTCTCTCCGTTTAATATATGTATTGTCAATCTCATATTTATTATATTTGAATTGTTATAGAACATCCTGGTTGTTCATCACCTGGATCAGTAATTATTATTGTCATTTTGTTTTTTTAATTTTTTTCAATTTAGTTAATAATAGGAAATGATATAATCCAATAGTGCTAATAATAATTATTTCTCCTACCAGGAGGTTAAAAGGTATTAAACATCCACCTAATAAATAAATATAAAAGGTGTAAGTAAATCTTTTAGTTTTACATAATGGAATAAATGCTGAAATAAAAAAACAAATAGCAAATATATTATGCAAATTCCCGTAGAAACTTATTGAAAAAATAGTTAATAAAAATAAAAAAATTGCAGGTATTCTCCAATTTTTAATTTGTATAAAATAATATACAGTGAGTATATTAGATAATATAAAGATAGGTTGTAGTGTGGTATTCCAATATTGAGATAAAGAAGGCTTATAGCCTGCAATAAGAACACAAAAAAATGGATATGTAATAGCCAATATTATAGTTAATATACGCCAAACATATCCATATGAGTTCATTTTGTTTCAAAATAAGAGTGCTGAGTTAGAAAATCTTCCCTATAATAATATACGGATTTTTTTTTAATTTTCACTCAAATCTTACTTCATTAGGACCGGTTAATATAAAACTTTGACCACATTTATTACATTTAGTCTTAGATTTTTCATTAAAAACTAAATTATCTTTAAAACAATTGGTACATAAAACTTGATTTTGAATATTATCTTCTTGTTCTTGATGATTATTTATTTCATCAAGTTGATTTAGATATGCTTCAAGATCTCCTTCAAACTCTTCTTCCCTCATTTGCATAAAGATTTCTTTCATTTTTCCCATGACTAAAAGTTTCCAGGTGCTACTTGTAAACATCTTAATCCTAGATCACGCCAAAAATTTACTACTTGATCTCTATCATCTAATACAAATTCAATATCATAATAAGGTCTGATATCATCCATATAGATTTTTCCTTTAATAATTGAATCTTTTTCAAAACTACCTTCTGGTCTTATGAAAAATTTATCAATTGGAACATTGTATTTATTTAACCAATTAATGGTTTTTTGTTTACATATACCATCACGTCCTGTGACTATAATGATTTTTTTACCTAGACTCTTTAATTCTTGTACAAGAGTAATAATATCATTATGAGGTCTATCTTGATCAACTTTATCCCAATCAAAAGGACCTCTAACACCTTTCATATCTGCTAATGTACCATCTACATCAACTATTATTGCTTTTTCTTTTGCCATATTTATTTTTTATAAGATAATATATTACTTCCTTTTTCACTAGTATAATATTGACCACAATCATCACAATAAAATATTGTTGCTGTTTCTTGTATAACTTTAGGTCTTCTACTAAATGCCATATCATAACAATCAGGACATGGTATTTCAGTTCTCTTCATGATATATTTTTTCTCTACGTTATTCATTAGTTTGGATTTAAAGGATTATAATAATCAATTTTATTTTTATCAAAATTTTCTAATGCACTTGTTAGCCATATTTGATCTACAGTGTCTTTGTAACATAGTATATGACATATAGCCACATCATCTGGATTTAATCTTAAAAGACGTCCAATTCTTTGAGATGTCTTTCTTTCATTTCCATATGAATGCATTATTATTCCTTGTTTTAAATTAGGAATAGTGACTCCTTCACTTAATTGTAATACACAAGAGAGTTTATCTATTCTTTCATCACTGAAATACTTTAGATTCTGTTCAGATTGCTTATTACCTGAATGATAACTGTATTTACATACTCTATCTGCTTGTGCCTGGGTATTTGCAAAAATAATACACTTCTGATTTATGTTTGTAATTAATCCCTTTAGATAATTTTCCTTAGTAATATATTCCATAATGCCACGCATTCTCAGTATAGCGGAAAATTGTCTTTGTTTTGGTGTTAATGATTGGGCCAATCTTTCACATAAATAATTATAATCTTTATATTCAGATGTATACCAAATCCCACCTTTTTTATTTGTTTTCTTTAGATCAGGAATTTTTGATAATTCTAATTCATGAACAATAATTTTATAATCATTCAAAATTTTATTATCAGCTGCTTCATCTACTGAAAAAGTATATACTATGGGACAGTACTTTTGTACCATTCTCCACTTTTCAGAATCTTGCTTTTTAGGAGGTGTGCCAGTTAATCCAAGAATTTTACCTTTAAAATTAGATAAAAATGGTTCATGAGTTTCTAATAAACTATGACATTCATCTAAATAAACAATATCATAATCATTAGGATTATGTTTATTGATTGATATATAAGTACTCCAAGTTATATGAGATGATAAATATTGAGAATTAATCTCTTCCATTTCATTTTCCCAAGATTGGAATATAGAACGTTTTGGTGCAACCACCAATACATTCAAAGTAAAATTATAATTATGCAATAAATGTTTTAATGCAATTCTAGTTTTACCCATTCCCATAGACATACCTAAACCACATCTTTGATGTTTATATGTTTCTTCTAAAGCTTCTTGATTGACAGTTTCTCTATTCAAACTCTGTGTGATCTCCATATTCTTTTTTTAAAACATCTCTAATAAAGGCAGCACATTTATAATCTTCTCTTTCCACTGCTTTATCTAAACTGTAATCTAATAATTCTTTTTCATTGAAATTTCCAATTAGACCTGCTGTTTTGTTATTTTCTTTTCTGACTTCTTCTAATAGATTTACAATATTCTTTTCTAATTGCTGTACAATACTTTGTAATTTATTATACATTTGAATTCTTCTATATATAGTTCCTGCATAAAAACCTACAAGACTAGTTAATACTACTGTTAATATAATATAAGGTGTTTCCATTTATGATATTTTACTTAATAAATTTTGAAATGCTGCTTCAGGATCTTTTCCTGTGCCTACTATGTTAATATTACCATTAAAATATTCACTTTTTTTCTCAGATTTAAAACAAAACCAAGTTTCTTGATGAAAATTGTAATGAAATAATACAGTATATAATTTTTCACCAAATATTTCTACAAAATTGTTTTTCATTCTTTTAATTTCTTTTTAATGAGTAACCTAGTTCTATTGCATCAATTGGATGTTCTTCAATCCAATTATGACAGTTTCTACATACTGCAAGCCAGGTAGAAACATCTAAATGATATTTCCCCCGGCCTTTCATATGATGCACATCTGTAGCTTTTAAACCACATTTATGTATAGCTGCCTGACACAACATTTTATCTTTAAAAAATTCTTTTCTTAATTTTGAATAAGAATTATTTTGTCTGGCTAACTTTTTTGATACTTTTCTCATTTTTTAATGGTTTCAATGATAAAAAGTTTTTAGGTAATAATCCTTTTGATATATAAAATAACATTAGATCATCATAGGATAGCCCTAAATCTTTTAAAGATAATTTATTTTTATAAGTAAGATCTACATCATTTACAGATATACCAATAAAGTCTTTGGCCAAAGTGCTCTTAGTAAAGATACTAAATATTTGATTAGATTTCTTATTACAAATAACTTGCTTCCACATGTTTAATTCATTCTGTCCTCTTTGCCAAACTTTTTTAATTCTTCTTTTTTTATCCCAATGCATTTTCTCTGATTCTTCTTTTGAATACACATTCAATCCATGTAATACTCTTTTGAATAGAAAATGTTGATAAGGATTTAATCTAGTGTAAGTAATGGTTTGGACTAAGTCCTTTGGTTGAGTTTGATATTCAGTTAATAAACCTAAATATGCATATCTGTCTTCTCTTTTCTGTATTTTTTCAATGGCAGCAGCCTGCTCAATTTGTTGTATTTGTTCTGGTTTAAACATAAGTATAGTTTTAAGTGAATATTAAGATTATTGGTAGGTATATAGATAAAAAAAGAGAGACAGTTATAAACCATCTCTCTTTTAATCTTTATAGGTTAATATTAACAACAGCCACATCCATAGTTTTGTTCATTATACTCATCAGCTTCCTGTTGAGCTTGATCATAACCTCTATTATAAATGTGCGTCCATACACTATGAAATTTCAATTTTAAATTCTCTGAGAGAAAAGTTAATAATTGTCCTTCAAATTGTACTGATTTTAGTTGTTCTTCTGTTACTTCTATTTCAATTTTCATAATAAAAATTTTTAATGGTGAATAATTAATTTTATTTTACCATTCAATAGAAATAAATTACATTAACTTATTTTTTATAGTTCAAAAGCATCTTCTTCTTCAATATCTTCACCTGCTTCTTCTACTTCAACTAATTCTTCATCTTCTTCAGATGTTTCTTCAGTTGCTTTAGCTTCAGCTTTAGGCTCTTCTATTACTTCTTCTTTTGCTTTTTTCTTTTTTGATTTTTTCCTTTATCCATAGCATCTGAAAATTCTGTGCTAGCAATAGCATTTGCACCATTACTATTTTCATTAGCAGTTTTGATAGCATCACCATTAGTATGAGCAACTAATTCATCTATTGCATTTTCATCAGCAGACAAATATGTTTTTCTATAAATTGGCTCACCATGAGAACAACATACTATGCCAGTATCTCCGGCAATTTTCAAATCTCTATCAGGATCTGATTCATTAAATGGAGATGTTGACTCCTTTACTATGATCTTTCCAGGAATTGATCCAGCTTTTGCTATACCTAATTCCTCTAAATCTTCCACTTTACCATGAAGTAATGTAGTAAGATTTGATCTTTTTACCCAGCCAGTAGCTGTATATGTAACTCTTTCCTGTTGTAATCTAACATGTCCATATTCAGGATTATTTTTAGATACACGGATAACATTGCCTAAATCATCTTGAATAGGCGTAACTTTTCCTTTTGTTTGCATTTTTAAAAGTTTAAAAGATTAATAAAAAATGTTGAAAGTTTAAAAGATAATTCTATTCCTCAACGTGGAAATCAGAATCATTGATTTTGTCAGCTTCTTTTATTTCATCTAATCTTGGCTCTCTTTCATGAGCTTCTTCATCAGCCTTGATTATATCAGAAGGTTTACTAGATCCTCTTGCATAACTAAATGCATTAGGATTATGACAATCACTTGTATAGGCAGCACCCAAACCGTTTAGTTCATTTAATTCATCATCTGATAGAGCTAAATATTGCTCTACAGATATTTCTATAATTCTTCCGTTTGGTAATTGATATATCATTTATTTAGAATAATTTCTAAAATTAAATAATTCTTTTCAATTAAGACGTAAGAAAACTTTAAATGTTTGGTGATGAGTAAAAATAATCATGATAATTATAGCTATCTACACTAAAATTAATTTTCTATTTTTTCTCATTAAATAGCCTGCTTGTTTCAATTCTACTATTTTTCTTTTTACTGTTCTTGGATGAACATCAGCTAAATCAGCTATAGTATTTATTGAAGGGTAACAGGTTCTATTTTTATCTGCATGTATGCAAAGAATAGCATAAATGCCCTTTGCTTGTAAAGAAATTCCCGGATCAGAGATGACATTATGTGACACAATGCCAAATCTATAGTTTTTAGACATATCATTCCATAGTTTCTAAATGTTTTATAAGTTTAATTTCTGTTTTTAGATCTAATGCTTGTAAATATTTTGTCATAATACAATCATTTACTTTTTTAAATTTCCTTTTATCATCATGTAAAAGTAATTCTACTTTCATTTTTAAATAATAGGGATCAAATTTTTCATCTTCAGTAGTATAACCATCATCTCCTGTAATTATACCCAAAACATATTTATTTTCAAATAATAGTCCTAAATCATTTAATACATCTATTTCTACTGGTGTATCAATATCTTTAGGAAGTATTTTTACAAAACCTTTTAATCTTATCTGATTATATACAACATTACTATGCATGATATTGATAAGTAATTCTATATTATAAGATGATAAACAATGTGTTATTAGACTAATAATGTTTTCCCGGTTTATATTCTCATTAAAGAGAGGAGATATTAATTTAATTATAGTATCTCTATTTAAATTATATGAATCATTATTATAAGCCATATTTTATATATTTTAACAAACACATTTATCAGGTATTTCCATAAGCCATGCTCTAAAATAAACGCTTTGCTTAATAGATTTATGTGTTAGTGATGTTAATTCTGTATGCATATTAATAAGTTTAGGATGCAGATATACGTTTCTATTACTTTCCCCAGGTAATTCTGGGTCATGTATAAGAGTAACTACTAATTGTTTTTCTTCTGCTTCACTATTTATTCTATTCATTTGACAGTAATTACAAGCCATGAGTTTAAGTTTTAAGATATTAAAATGAAAAAGGGCATGCCTTTATAACATGCCCTATTCACTCACTCAACCAAAACAAGTAACCACTTACTTATTTCCGTTTATTGATATCTATTATATGTAGTAATTAATACTGGTATTGTTAGGGTGACATCCATGTCACTTTATTTGAAAAATCTTTCATCTAATTCAAGGCATAAACATGAATTTTTTAACTTTTGGTTAATAATATTATTATCATTTTCACTTAACATGTTTACAATGGACTCAATATTACGATGTTTCAAATTGTATTTTAGACTAGATTCAAGTTTATTTAATGATTTAATTCTATTAATAGAATCATAATGATCTTCAAAATGTAACCCTTCAAATTTATTTGATACTTGAAATGTCATAAAATCTTCATGAATACCTATTTGAATATTTTCTTTATCATATGTTAATTCTATAGTGGTAGTTGGTATATTAAATGCTAAACTTAAATCTGTTATTTTGTTTTTCAACCACTTTGGAGTACTGTTATTACTATAAACTTTATTATAAGTAATACCTTTTTTAAGGTCATATCTTTGTGATACATGAGATGCAAAATAACTATTTTCAAGATAAATAGCTTGATGATTATTACAACTAGCAACTGATATAGATCCTCTATGACCTTTGAATAATTTACCATAATCAAATTTCATTAACCTTTTAAAGTCAGGTATAAAATTTTCATTATTATCTTTTTTAGGAAGTTCTTTCCAGATTAAGTAGTGTAATAGATTTTTAAAGTATGTAAAAGTAAATTTTTTCTTATTTATAGGATTTTTCATAAGTGTGTTTTTTGGTTTTTGGTGATTTAAAAAAGAGTAACCAGTTTCCCAGTTACTCTACTATTGTAATCAGCTATTTATCTTTAAGATTTTTGGCTAGCTGAAGAGCCCTTTTCTTTAATCTTTCTTCTTCCTTTAATACTTGAATGGTTCCTGCAAAATAACAAAGTAAAAATAAAGACACAGTTAATATAAGCATTTTTGCAATATTATGATGTATAAATAGAACAACACTTACTGCTATTAATACGCTGAGAATAGCTCCAATAAAATTTGTATGTTTTTTCATGATATAAGTTTAGATTAATTATAAATTCTATTTGAAACTTTTCCAAAATTAAATTCAATATAGAAACCAGGAAGAATTATAATAAATTCATAACTGTTTTTACTATATTTATTCAGTCCAATACCTAGACCAATTATTGGTGCCCATTTGCTTGTTACTATAGGTAATATTTTTGTTTTACTCATTGATGAGTTAACAAATATAAATAAGGATAAGCACATTAAATTTAAAAATGCAATAATTACAATTGTTGCTGTGCTCCAAGTAATACGATCTGTTTCAGCTATATAATCTACAGCTAATAACACATCCAAACTAATTATTAGTAATGGCATTACAAGCACATAGAGTGCTTTTACTATTTTTCTGATTGTTTTTCTTTCCATGATTTTTTATGTTTTGATTTACGTGAATATTTGGTTTTATCTTTATGTACATTACCACGCATGGCATCATAGATGTCTTGCATAGTAACTGATACTCTCATTATTTTCTTTGAAGGTTTCATCTTCTTATAATTTAAAATAAAAAACGTAGGGTTGAGAATTTGGCCCATACTATCAGCAGTTTTGGTCTTTTCAAACTTCAATTCACACAGACATTACTGACTGTAGCTGACATATACACGGATTCAAGTGTCCGCCACTATTACTATTGTGGTCATAATTTCATTTTCTTGCTAACCTCCTTGACAGGATTAATAGACTTCACGTCTACTAGATAAACATTACTCACTCCATTCATATCAGGTGCTGCACACCATCAATGCCTCCATATTACAGAAGGATAAGTATATTGTTGCATTAGAGCATCACAATAGTCTCTATACTTTTTTGCTTTCTAATTTTAGATTTATTTAGATAATCTATAGAAGGATCCAGGTATTGTAACAGAAGACGTACAGAGTTTTGATAACCATGCCACCTTTTGAGTGGTTTAGATTATAACTCCTGTCTACTTTCTTGGGCCTCCCCAATACTCATTGTTTTAAATCTATTGTCACAGTATTTCTACTAGCAACAAGATAAAATTCTAATAACAGCTTTTGACCCGGTGAGATCATACTACCATTATCTATTACAGTTCTTATTGATGTTTCCATCTCAACAACCAGCCTGTCTGATTGTCTATACCACTCACCTACCTCAAGAGGATTTAGGGTGCCATGATATAGATATTGTAATACCTTTCAGTGAAATGCAAGTAAACTTACATCAGAGAGATTATATCCAAATTAACTCTCTTTTATTCCATTACTGGGTTATCCTTATGGCCACGAAGGCTGACCAATAGTTTTTATAATTATAGAAACAGCTTTGTTATCTTTACAGATGCTACAAATGGCAGACCTATGGTTTTTAACCAAATTAGTCCACGTTGCTTACTTGTTCTAGGCAGGAACATCAGTCCTGAGACCATCTTAGGTTAGCAAAGTTTCCGCTAGTTTCTAAATTATAAATTACAAACATAGATTGAGTGCTATACTTTTTGTCATTAGACTTATATCTTACTTGATTATAGGCTTATTGATCTTATGTTTATAATAATTACCCTAAAAAGGGTAAAGGCATTTTGCAGTTTTATAACTACAGTCACTTAGCATGGATTTATCTCTACTCATGGAATCCCAAATAGTACAACCAAATCCACCGGTTTTAATATGATCTCTTTCTTTTAATAAAATAGAAAGATGATTCTTTTTAGGCTTATAACCTACTATTTCATAAAACCATAAGTCCTTATTCTTGATCAGACTAAGTACTTTAATTGCATGCTTAATATTTTTGTAAATAATTTTAGTTTCTTTATCTGCTGTCTTGTATGTCATGGTTAATGTTTTTATTGAGTGAATAATATGACTCTATGAACTCTTGGTCCCAACCATTATGGACACTTGATCTCATCCTATTATATAGTGAGAGTGCTTTAACGTTTTTGAGCATTCATAGTTTTCAGAAGAACATATTACATTCTTCCTAGTCAAAAAAATAGCAGTTTGTCTTCATGCTTAGGAATAGCTTCATTTATAGTTCTGAATAGAGTTCATTCTCATCTTGCCCATAATCCATTGCATCAAGGGCATCTTCTTGAAATCTCCTTTCAATATTGCCAAGTTTAGGTTTAGAAGTAACTCTATCACTTATTAATCCGTGCTTGATGGCAACTTTACGCAACTTTTCATTATTAGTTAAAGCTTCAATGAGTTCATCATCAGTTGGACGAGTCATAGTGTACTTACTTTCATTATAAGATACACCATTTGAATCTATCCATCCAAATGATTCACCAGAAACCTCTGTGAGATATTCATCACCAGATGTTTCAGCAAATTTATTACCGGCAAAGCATCCATTTGCTATACCTATTTCTTTATCATTCCATTTACAGAATGCATTCTTATTTATTACGATTGTTAATTTATAATTATTCATGGTTTTGGTTTTTGTGGTTATTAAATTGATTAGTCTGTAGTATAAAAATAATAAAGCCTGTGTATTCACCACTATCAACCAATGTTAATCAGCTTTTATACTGATCATTAAGATAGCCTATCCTCAAGGGAAGTGATTAAGGATGAATTTTTACCCTACTTTATTATTTTAGAGGCAATGATGAGATTTGCACTCATTAACTTGGGGAAGATTCTAATCAGTCATTCAGGCTCTCATCTGAATACTGCACTGCCTTATATTTTAATTAACATCATAACCTATCTCAAGGTATTTCCAATTGCTTGGTGTTTTTCTTCCAAGGATATTTAGAACGGTCCTGTTCTACTAGTCTCTCTCATCAACAACTAGCCATCCATTAAACTATATAATGAAAATATGGGACACTACCCTGTGAGTTATAGGCTAACTCATCTGTGCCTGCAAGCTTATTATTTATACTCAGACGCTTACTATCTGAGTCTCCACTCAACCATATAGAAGTTAAAAAAGGATACCCTATGATCACATCAGATACCCTTTAAATAATAGTGAATGAACAAACCCTATTCCCGTTTATATGTTCTTAGCCTTGTACTTCAACCAAGGGATTCACTAATAACTTAGTAGTATTTGGAATTGCATGTGCTATCTACAGTTGTCTGCCTGTATCTATTACTTAATTACATAGATTTCTTACATTCCTTTTGAAGGTCAATTCAAAGCTGGAAGGAGGTTTCAACAGTTCAGCTGATGCTTTAATTCCGGATACTATTATGCTTATCCTATATATAGAGAACATACATAGGCATATAGACTAACATAAGAGTTAGACAGATCCATAGACATTAGCTATAGGCCTATCACTGTCATACCCAATTTAATGTTTATGCTCATATGATAGCTATATTATTTATTACTGGTAACAAGAATGTTTTCAGTGGTGTTAAGTGGTTAATGGTGGCATAGTGACCACCTTTTGTATGCAATACACACATAAATAAATAAAATACCCAAGGAAATGGTGGTTACCGTGTGAAATAACTGGTAACTGGTAGAAATAGACTGGGAACTGGTAACAATGCAAGCATTGAGTGAGTATTACTTATACTCATCCAATACTTCTTTGTTCATACGTCTGATTTCTTTAGTATCAAGTCTACTTCTTGATATAAAGTGTTCACCTATTAGCTGAGACTTTGCTCCATATCCTGGATAGATACCATCAGCAAGCTCTGCTATGTATGTACTGATGTGGCTTAATGCCATTTCTCTTACTGAATTATATTTGATTACTATTTTCATGGTTGTGTTTTTAATGGTTTAATTATATTGAGTGTGTCATTTAGAGGAAAGACCACCAGCAAGACTGAATTGAATTACTGGTGGTGTAAAGATCTGCAAGTAGCAATAGACGTCCCATCACCAAGGACAAGGCTTTTACACCTTGTCCAAAGCTTTATGCTGGCACACACCACAACATGCCGTTAGGCTGTTTGGTGTCTGTGTTCAGCACTGGCTTGTCAGGGTCCATGACCCAGCCAGACATCTCTTCACCAATTTTGGTGAAAGTGTTGTCTTTGGCATTAAAACCGGCTTCAGCCTGCATTCTCTTGAATGCATCAGTTTTTGACCGGATTGGTTTACCACTTGGCAACGTCAGTGGTATCATTCCGTATTGCAAGCTACGCTTGTTGGAGTACGTCAGTACTTCACCAAAGACTTTAGTCTTACTAATTTCAACAGGTTCATCTGTTACTACTATACTTACGGGTGACCCGTCAGGATAGTTCTTAGTGTCCTTGTGCAGTTTTGCATTAAAGGACATACTATAAAAAAATACAGTTTTCATAATTGTTTTTTTAAGTGAATAATATAAATTAAGGGGGTGTGTCCCCCGCAATTTTAAGCTGGGGAGAAGTACAATAGAACCTCTTGCCAATGCCATACACAAAACTTTTCATATAGGAAAAAAATTTTTTGTCAAAAACCAATAGGGTTTTAGGAGGAATTTGAGTATCTTATTGTATAGAGATGTTCACTTTAAAGGGCAGGTATGGAAGAACCAGAAGAATATAGAGATAGCTTAAATCAGCTAACAGAAATGGAGGTTTTAGTATTAGAGCAGCAGCTCTTATTGACGGCCTTTGAGAATTCCTTTATGCTTATTACAGGAAAGATTACTTTTGAAGACTTAGTGATTGATAAGCATAAGACAGGTAACTCTGCTATTCTTGCTCATGATCCTCATATGGCTTTGAGCATCCGTGAAGTTGAAAATATTATTGAACACTTCGTAGATCTAGAAGAATATGAGAAGTGTCAGGAATTAAAAAATATGATGGATGCTGACTGTAAATGAAATATGGCCAATTAAGAAAGATAGTACTTTATATAATAAGGCGGGTCATGGTAGTAATTGTATTTATGGGGAGGTATCTGAACAGGGTGCTAGAGATATAGTATATATTCTTAAACCAACCAAGAAGGATGTAATAATAGATGTAGGATCTGGTGGAGGTAAGTTATGTGCTCACCTGGCTTTAGAAACAGATGCTAAAGTAATAGGTGTTGAGTTAATACCTCATAGGCACAAGAAAGCTATGGATCTATTTGGAGAAAAGGGTCTAGAGAACCTAAAGTATATTAATGCATCTTGGCCTATACCAATGAAAACAATGCCCAATGTATATATCATACACGGATTGTTATTTAATCAAGAACTAGTAGAGAATATCTATCATAGTATACCTCCGGGATCAGTTGTATTACATAATTGTAAATCAAAAGATAGTGTGATGGCGGAACTTAAAAGTATTACTAGACATAGAATAGCAGTGTCTTATATGCAGAACCAAAAAATATTATGGCATAAGGGTGTAAAATCGTAATGCCTGGAATAACTCCCAAAAAAATAATATTAGATAAACTTATAGTATTTAAACTTATTTTATATATATTTGCTCTATAATAAATTATTAATCTAAACCAATTATTATGTCAGAAACAAAAACAATAAAAGAACCCGTAATGGATATTAATCCAGATGAATTAACTCCTGAAGAGCTTAATAAGCGTAGGCAGGATATTACAAATTTTTATAAGGACAACATCAAACATCTTAAAGTACAGTTGGAATATGAGACTATGCTATCTGAGATTGAAAAGAAAAGGGCTGAAAGAGTTCAAGCTCAAATGTTTATGGCCCAAATTATGGCCAAACAACAAGGTCCTCCAACTGAAAATACTAGTCCTGCTTCAGGTGAATTTATGAATATGCAACGTATGGCTCAAGAAATGGAATCTCCTAATCCAGATGCTGTCAATGACAGACCAACCAGAACGTTAAAGCGGGATCAATAATGGAAACCATTAAGTATGGTTCCCGTGGAAATGCTGTAAAAAAACTTCAACATATTTTAGATATTAAAGTAGATGGAGACTTTGGTTCTCAAACACATAAAGAAGTTGAAAAGTTTCAAGGAAGAAACAATCTAATAATAGATGGTATAGTAGGATCAAGAACCTGGTCCTTTTTAGAATCTATTGTAGAAGAATATTGCACATATAGCAGGGAACAAATCCAAGAAGCAGTAAAAAGCAAAGGTTATACTTACTTTCAAGATGAAGGTTTGTTAAATATAATAGGTATTAGAAATTCTGCTCCTAGAGTAATTACCAATGCATATGATGATATCATGACTGTTTCTACCATGGAAGATGGTAAATGGATTTATAAATGTTGGGCTATAACTACAGATCCAGGAGATTATTGGATAAACCATCCTATGAATAAAAATGGGTGTGCTATTCTAGTACCTGGACAATACTATAATGCATATAAGATCACAAAACACCGTGGGAAATATGATGCATTATGCCAGAGGGGTGGAAAAGTATCTGTATATCGTGATGGGAATTTAGATGATGTATATGATCATGATCCTGATACTGTTACAGCAGGATATTATGGTATTAATATTCACCGTAGTTCAGTATATAGAAAAGGAAGTTATATTAATAAATATTCAGCGGGGTGTCAGGTATTTGCTGATCCGGATGATTTTGATGAACTAATGGCATTAGCCTTTTCATCAAAAGAATCAGGTCATGAATGGTTCACTTACACTCTTATTGAATCTAAAGATATTTTATAATGGCACTTGTAAACAAAGTAGATAAAAGGGTTAAAGTATCTGTTACAGAAGTAATAAAGTATCAGATACTTACCCATTGTTTTTTTAATAATATTCAAATAAGTAATTCTGATCTTAAATGTTTAACTCAGTTAGCTAAAGATGGAGAAAAAGAATTAACTATTTTTTGTAAAGAAATAGCAGTTGTAGATATATTTAAAAGTCCTCAATCTGCTAGGAATGCTATTACTAAAGCAGCAAAGAAAAATTTAATAACTAAAAAAGGAAAAAATAAGAAAACAATTTCTATAAGTAAAGAAATGAACATTCAAACAGATGGAACTATACTTCTAGATTATAAAATATTGGGGTATGAATCCTAAAAAGCATGGTGTATTTAAAGAAAAAATAGCTGAAGAAGTAGAAGTTCACCCGGATGTAGTAGATGCATTTATAACTTTTTATTATGGAAAAGTAAGAAAACATTTATCTGAATTAACATCTACCAGTCTATATGTAGAAGGTCTAGGAACTTTCTCTATAAGAAAGGGGCGGTTAGAAAATAAAATAAAGCGTCATAGGGACATGCTTGGTAATTTAGAAAAAATGACTTTTAAAGGATATGATAAGCATATTGCAGTAAAAGAAAAATTAGAAAATTTAGAAAAGGCTTCTAAAATGATAAAGAAAAAGGAAGATAGAAAAAAAAAATGGAAAAAGAAGCACAAGGCATAAACAAAGAAAAGCTTAGATTATGGCTTAGAAAAATGTATAAATGTACTTGGTCTTATGGTAAAGATGTTATAACTATAACTTGTGATGGGGAAGAATTTCACATTAATCCTGATAAACTAGACATGGAAGAAAGATTTATTTTACTTAATATTATAAAAAATGAAACTGGCAAAGTTGATAAAAGCGTTTAGAAATACTGAACAAATTTTAGAAGGGATTAAAAATAAGATTTTTAAACAAGAACATATTGAAGCAATAGCAAAATTAAGATGGCAACAATGTAGATTGTGTGATAAATTGGATATGAAAGGTTCTGAATGTGTAGCACCAGGTACTCAACCTTGCTGTGCAGATTGTGGTTGTAGTTTAGGTCTAAAGCTCAGAGCATTATCATCAGAATGTCCATTAGATAAATGGGGATCTTTAATGGAAGAAGAAATAGAAGAAAAATTGAAAAAAAGTATTAATGGTAAACAGAAAAAAAAAGATAATTGTGACTTTGACAAAGGATGACTTTAGTAAATTTCCAAATGATAAAGAATTAGGTGCACATGCAAGAGCAAAATTCACAGAACAATTGGAAAAATATAAAGCAGATAATAAAGATTATAAAACCAACACTTATGAATATGGTGAAAATAATTGGATTTATCCTATTGGACACAGAAATATATAATTATGGCAACAAAGGTGGTGGTAACTAAAAAGGATATAGAAAAATATCCTAATAACTATGATCTTGGAAATTATATAAGAGAAAAGTTTATAACAAAGGAAAATAAAGAAATAGAGATGAGGGAAGCAGAGAAGAGAATGAATAATAGAACTAAAAACTAAATTATGGCAGTAATATTTAAAGAAGATGGGCATATTTATGAAAGTTTAGACTCTAATTTAGAGAAAGAAAATATTGTATGGACCAGTGTTACATCTTTTATATCCATGTTTAAACCAAAGTTTGATGCTAAAGCACAAGCTAAAAAATCAACTAAAAATAAAAGATCTAAATGGTATAAGATGCCTGAAAAAGATATTCTAGCAGCCTGGAATGGGGAATCAGAAAGAGCCATGGGATTAGGAAACTGGTATCATGCACAAAGAGAGAAAGATCTTTTAGAATTTAAAACCATTGAAAGAGATGGTATTGAAGTTCCCATCATTCATCCTATAGAAGATGGAAATGGTATTAAAATAGCATCTGAACAAAAACTAAAAAATGGTGTATATCCTGAACATATGGTTTATTTAAAATCCGTGGGGTTATGTGGACAGGCAGATGTAGTAGAAATAGTTAATGGATATATAAATATTACAGATTATAAGACTAATAAAGAAATTAAAGAAAAAGGATATACAAATTGGGAAGGTATAACTAACAAATTATTTAATCCTGTAAATAACTTAGATGATTGTAATCTTAATCATTATCATTTACAATTGAGTCTTTATGCGTATATTATTAAGAAGCATAATCCTAAATTAAAAATAGGAAAGCTTACTCTTCAACATGTTAAATTTAGAGAAGCAGGAAAGGATTCAAATGGATATCCTATAAGTGAACGTGTGGATGGAGAACCAATTATAGAAGAAATTAAAATGCATGAACTCAAATACTTAAAACATGAGATAAATGCATTAATGTTATGGATCAAAAAAAATAAAAAATAATAACATGAATCAAAGTATAGAAATTAATGTAGGAGGTGTAGAATATAAAATAGATGTATTGACAAGCATTTCCACAAGAGTATTTGTTTCTAATTATATCATCACCTATAATAAAGAAACCAATGAACTTAGAGTCTTTAATGCTAATAACATTGATGATTCAGAACAGGAAATAACAAAAGGTGAATTATTTAATACAGAAAAATAAAGAATTATGGCAATATTTATAGAAGTTGATACAGCAACACCAATGGTTAAGCTACAACAAGGAACAAATCCAGGCACTGGTACAACACAAATGATAGCAACAACAGTATGGAAAGGTGGAAAAATAACATTTGATACGGAACAGATTGTAACTTATGGAAAATATTTTGATGAAAAGAAAAATCCTCAATCCAACTCTCCAGGAGGCTATATAAATGGTAAGGTAACTGTAACCGTGGGAACAATGGCTGGTTTTATATTCAATGGAACAGTATCTCAATTTGAAACAGCAGCAGGATTATGAAATATCTTGAAAGAAGAAAAGATTTACATTATTATAAAAAATGTATTGAGCTCATAGATCAAATATCTCTGAAAAATATGCCTCAATCCATTATAGATATAGGAGGTTGGAATGGCTTCTTCATAAAAGATCTCTCCATTAAAGAAAAAGTTTGTTTAGATAAAAAAGTAAAATCCGGGGATTATAATGATGTTAAGTGTATTGAAAAAGAATTTTTAAAGTGGGACGCAGACAAACAATATGATATTGTATTATGTATGCAAGTATTAGAACATCTTAATGACAAAGAAATCCATGCATTTACAGAGAAATTATTTCAAATAGGCAAATCTGTTATTATTTCTATTCCCTACAAGTGGAGAAAAGGTTGGTGTAAAAACCATAAACAAGATCCAGTTGATTATACAAAATTAAAAAGCTGGACAAAAAGAAATCCTTTTGAATCTTATTTGGTAAAAGATAAAGGAGTAGAAAGATTAATATGCCATTACAAAGAAGATTATGATAGTTAAATTATTTGATATACAAAATGAAAAGGTAATACCAACGGAACATTGCCATACTTTAGGATTTTTAAAAGACATTATGGATGATTATCCTGATAGTTGTTTAAAGATTTATCAGTATTTGTTTTATATGACCTGTCCTAATCCGGATATGAATCCATTTTTTAATTTACCTGAAGTAGATAAAGAAGATGTGATTATAGAAGAAGTTAAATTAGAAGAATCTACAGAAGATCCTAAAATAAGACATGCATTAGAAAGGTGTTTGCAAATGTATGAAACTCCTACATTCAGAGCATATATGGGTATTAAATCAGCATTAGATAATATGGCAACTTATATGACCAATACACCTATAACGGATGGTAGAGATGGCAATATATCTCAGATCCGGGCAGTAGCAAAAGATTTTGATGCCATTAGACAATCATTTAAAGGAGCTTATAAAGATCTTAAAGATGAACAACAAACTTCTGTAAGAGGAGGTCAAGGATTAGCTTATGATCAATAATTAAAATTTAAACCATGGAAATATTTAAAAAAACAAGAGTCATAGCAGCATTACGTGCTAAAGCAGTGGCAGATAGAGAAAAGGCACTGTTATCTTTAGATCTTTTAACTAATCAAGCTGTAGGAATTGGTGATCATACAGCAAATGATTTTTTAAAAGATGCAGAAGAGTCCCTCCAATTGTTAGTAGATGCTGATGATAAATTAGAGACACTTAAAAAATACTTTGGAAAAGAAAAAGAATGAAACATTTAGTGATATTATCTTATGGGGCTTCTGGAACAAATGCTTTGGTGGATCAACTATTCAACAATGATCATATATGGGTGCATGATTATAAAGAACCCTTAAATTTAACGGCAAAGCATAATAGGAATAATAAACTAAAAAATGGATTTGTTATTTGGACAGACCATCTTAAAAATTTACTTAAAAAAGCAGGTGATCAAAAGTTATTGATACATATAAAACCATGGCAGTTAGCTGACTTAAATATTTCACTAGAAAAAGCTATAGATTTTTTAAAAGATGATTTTGAATTTATCTTTATGGAAAGAGAAAATTATTTAGCCATTATATGTAGTTCAGCTTTCAAACCTAATTCTGGTGAAAAAAAAACAACAACTAAAGCTTATATAAATGCAAATTTAAAAATCTTCAAAAATATGTCTGATGTAAATAGTACATTAAAATATTTAATTAAAGATTATAATCATATTTGTTTGACATATAAAGATCATATTACACCTGGACCAAAAATTGGTGCAGATATAATCACAAAACATTTTGATATTCATCATGAATATGATTATAACAGATATAGAACGAATTATCATGCAAAGAAAAACAAATGGTCTGATATTAAACTGTGTGATAAAATCATGAACTTTAAAGAATTAGAAAAAGAATTTAATAATACGCCTTATCAATGGATGTTATGGGAATAAAAAATTTAGTATATACATCAGCAGGAGATAATACCCGGTTTTATAAAGATTGGACTGAAAAAAATAGGAATTATGATATTTGGGTCACATATTATGGTAATGATGAAACTAATTACAAAAAATATAAAGATTGTGTTGATTTTATTAATAAAAGAAAAGGTTTTAAGTTTCAAAACTTCTATGATCTATATAGCAAGAAAGATTTATCTCAATATGATAGAATTTTTATTTTGGATGATGACATTATAATTAATACAACAAATATTAATAGAATGTTTGATGTCTCTAAGACGTATAATTTAAATATATGTGCACCTACATTTTCAACCAATAGTAAAATCAGTCATCCAAAAACAAAAAATAATCCTAAATGGTTTATGAGATACACTAATTATGTAGAAGTAAATACACCTTTATTTAATAAATCAGCATTAGATAAATTAATGAAAGTTTTTGATCCAAGGTTGGTGGGATGGGGAATAGATAGATTAGCTGCATGGGCCAATGATTATAAAAAGATAGCATTGATAGATAATATAACATGTATTAATCCTTATGACAAAATTAAAGGAGGTATTAGAGAATTAACAAAAGGAGATAAAAGTTGGAGTGAAAGAGCAAATATTTGGCATAATGTTGCAGAATATCATGGAATAGAACCAAGATTACCAATAAAAAATTGGTCATATATTAATGAAGAAGAAGGAAATAAAATGCTAAGTTTATTGCATGATAAAGAATTAAAGTTTTCCAAAAATCAAAAAGATAAAATTGCATTTTTAATGTTAGGTTACAAGACTTTAAATTATCCTAATATCTGGTATGATTTTTTAAATGAAGGATCAGATAGATGTAGTTTTTACTCTCATATTAAAAAACCAGAAGAATGTATATCTAATTTTCTTTATGATGTTCAAATAAAAAAACATATTGATACTAAATATGCAACCATTAGTATTGTAAAGGCTACTAATAATATGTTGGAAGAAGCATATAAAGATAAAACTAATAAAATATTTATATTGACATCAGCTGATGCATTGCCATTATATAAATTTGAAAAAGTATATAATGATTTAATTAAGCAAGAACAAAGTTGGTTATCTTTAATTAAGGATAGAGGAGATTGTAAAATCTGTACTCAATTTTTTCTATTAACTAGAGATCATGTTAAAATAATTTTAGAAAATAGAGATAGAGAAGATAAACATCATTTTAAGAAAACAGTACCTGATGAAACTTATTATTATGATGTATTAAAAGACTTTGATGAAGAAAATATTAATTTACAGAAAAGGGTAATAGAATATTTTATTGAAGGGAAATCAAATAGGTGTATTGAGAGAGTATTGCCTAGTAAAGTTGATTTAAGGTACACAAGAAAAGAACATGGGGCTTATTTTGTAAGAAAAATAAGAGCTCATCAAAAACATTTAAATTATAAATTTATAAGTCAAGAAATATGAAAAAAGTAATACCAGTAGGAACAAAAGTATTGATAAAACTAGCAGAAGCTACAGAATTTTATGGAAATACAAAGATTTTAGTTAATCCTGGCTCACAAGAACAAGAGTGTAAAGGAACTATTATTGCAGTAGGAGAACAAGTGTCTAGTATGAAACCTGGAGACTTTATACAATTTGCGGATCATGCTGTCCCAGTTAAAATGGTACATGAAGGAGTGGATCATTTATTAATTAATATACAAGATATCTTGGCATTAATTGTTGATGTATAGAAATATTCCAACATATCATCAAGGAGAATGGACTGTTACTAAATTTGGAACAGAACAAGAATTTATTGATTATATATTATCTATTTTTAAGGAACCAGGTAAATATAATTTTGATGAGACAAGTTTTATTTTTCAAACAGAGGCAAAAAAATTTAACAAACAAGGTTTTTATTGTAATGCACCATTTAGATCAAAAGATTTTATAAAATACTGGAATGATGAAAAAGCTAAATGTACAGAAGGTGTAATTTATAATAATGATGGAAGATCATGGTTTATTACTAGAGACTATTATATGTGGTTAAATTTTCTTCCCATTTATGACAAAGAAGAAAAAAAATATGGTTTTGCTAAAGTCAGAGATGCTCAATATCATATGGCATTATATGAATTACTTGCTGAATTACATAACAAACATTCTGCTATATTAAAGAAAAGACAGATTGCCAGTTCTTATTTTCACATGGGCAAACTTTTAAATACTTTTTGGTTTGAAGAAGGTGCTGTTTGCAAAATAGGTGCATCTTTAAAAGATTATATTAATGATAAAGGGTCTTGGAAATTCTTAGATGAATATAAAGTTTTTCTTAATGAACATACTGCATGGTATAGACCTTGTAATCCAGAGAAAGTATTGCTTTGGCAACAACAGATTGAAGTAAAGATTGGCAATAGAAAAACAGCAAGAGGTTTGAAGTCAAAAATCCAAGGGGGTTCCTTTGAGAAAAACGCCACTACTGGTGTAGGTGGTCCTTGTACTTATTTCTTTCATGAAGAGGCCGGTATAGCACCTAAAATGATGGAAACATATGAATATCTAAGACCTGCATTCTCTTCAGGAATGGTAACTACTGGAATGTTTATTGCTGCAGGTTCAGTGGGAGATTTAGATCATTGTAATCCATTAAAGGAGATGATTATGAATCCTAATATTAATGATATTTATGCAGTTGAAACAGATCTATGGGATAAAGATGGAACAATCAAAGAAGCTGGATTATTTATTCCAGAACAATGGTCTATGCCACCTTTCTTGGATGAATATGGTAATTCACTCATAGAAGATGCATTAATTGCTATAAAGTCAGAAAGAATTAAATGGCAAAATGATCTATCTCCTGAACAATATCAATTGCGTATTTCTCAAAAACCAATAAATATTTCAGAAGCTTTTGCATATAGAAAAGCATCAGTATTTCCTCAAGCTGTTTTATCTCATCAAAAGAAAAGAATAGAAGATAAAGAATATGGTTATGAATTAATAGAATTAGAAAGAGAAGGAGAAACTGAGATAATTGCAAATAAGACTAATAAACTTCCTATAACAGAATTTCCAGTTAAAAGAAAAAAGACAGATAAAACAGGATGCCTAGTTGTTTGGGAAAGACCGATAGAAAATCCAGATTTTGGTACATATTATGCATCTATTGATCCAGTATCAGAAGGAAAAACAACAACATCAGATTCATTATGTTCAATATATGTTTATAAAAACCCTATAGAAATTACAAGAGATACTCCAGATGGTTTAGAACACTTTATTGAAAAAGATAAAATAGTAGCAGCATGGTGTGGAAGATATGATGACATTAATAAAACTCATAATCAATTAGAAATGATCATTGAGTGGTATAAGGCATGGACAATTGTAGAGAATAATATATCTCTTTTTATTCAACACATGATTGCAAAAAGGAAACAAAAGTATCTTGTCCCTAAGAATCAGATATTATTTCTTAAAGATCTAGGAGCAAATAGAACTGTATATCAAGAATATGGCTGGAAAAATACAGGAACATTATTTAAGAATCATTTAATATCTTATGCAATTGAATTTATTAGAGAAGAAATTGATAATGAAACTAATGATAATGGTGAAGTAATTAAAACTACATTTGGTGTAGAAAGAATACCAGATCCAATGTTGATTAAAGAAATGTTAGCATACTATCCAGGTTTAAACGTAGATAGGTTAGTAGCTTTTGCTGCTTTGATTGCTTTTGCAAAAGTACAACAATCAAATAGAGGCTATCTTAAAAGGAATGACACAGATAAGGCATATTCCTTGGATAATTCAAAAAATTTGTATAAATTAAAGTATAGTCCGTTTAGAAATATAGGACGTAATAAATCTAATGGATTGGATAAGAAATTTAAAAAATCCCCATTTAAAAATTTTAAATAATGAATTATTATACCACTTGTACATGTAATTTCATTAAAATTAACTATTTTATATCTGATGGGAATGCTGCCAATTATGAAATAAATTATAAAAATATACTATGAAGGTATTAAATGCAATGCAACTTAAATCCGGACAAAAGGCTGATAGTGGTTATCCTACTACAAGCAGTTTAACCCAACCTATTCAATTTTTAGATTCTAAAAAGAAAGATGATGATTGGGCAGCTTGGAATTTAGATTGGTTAGAATTACAAGGTTTGGAGTTTTTAAGAGATAATGCCAGACGTTTAATAAAAAATTACAAATTAGCAAAAGGTATAATTACTAAAACTGATTATATAGTAGAAGAAGCCAATGAATATGGAGATCTAATGGATACTTTAACTAAAGAAGATGAAACAGCTTTAGAACTAAAGTTTTATCCTATTATTCCAAATGTAATAAATGTATTATGCGGTGAGTTTTGTAAAAGATTTCACAAAGTTCAATTTAGAGCAGTAGATGATCTGTCATATAATGAGATGCTAGAACAAAAAAGAGTGCTTGTTGAAGAAAATTTATTGGCAGATGCAGAACAAAAGATTTTAGCAAAAATGTTAGAAATGGGAATGGATCCTGATTCTGAAGAAGCTCAACAACAATTAAATCCAGATGCTATAAAGTCATTACCAGAAATAGAAGACTTCTTTTCTAAAGATTATAGATCTTTAGTGGAAGAATGGGCAACTCATCAGTTAAATGTAGATGAGGAAAGATTCAAAATGCAGGAATTGGAAGAACGTGGTTTCCGTGATATGTTAATTGCTGATAGAGAATTTTGGCATTTCCGTATGTTAGAAGATGATTATGATGTAGAATTGTGGAATCCAGTACTTACATTTTTTCAAAAATCTCCAGATACCAGGTATATAGCAGACTCAAACTTTGCTGGTAAAGTTGATTTAATGACTGTATCTGATGTTATTGATAAATATGGTTATTTAATGGATGAAAAACAATTACATTCATTGCAAAATATTTACCCAGCTAAATCATCCATGTATCAAGTTAATGGATATCAAAATGATGGAGCTTATTATGATCCAACAAAATCACATGAATGGAATGTAAATTCACCAAGTTTGAATTATAGACAATTTGTTAGTAATTATGGTCCAGGAGGTGCAGGTAATGATGGAGATATAGTAAGTTGGATTTTAGGTGAAGGAGATGATTTAATGCATTGGGGTGAAGGAGAACTTATGAGAGCTACTACTGTGTATTGGAAAACACAAAGAAAAGTTGGACATCTCACTAAAATACTTGAGGATGGAGAAATTCTTCAAGAAATAATTGATGAAACATTTAAGGTGACCAATAAACCCGTTTATGATACTACCTTATTTAAGAATAAAACTAAAGATAATTTATTAGAAGGAGAACATGTAGATTGGATATGGATTAATGAAGTATGGGGCGGTGTAAAATTAGGACCAAATTTACCGGCTTTTTGGAAATCTAATATGTCAGATAATATTAATCCTATTTATTTAGGCATTAATAGACCAAAACCAGGTAGACTTCCATTTCAATTTAAAGGTAATAATACACTTTATGGATGTAAACTTCCTATTGAAGGTAGAGTATTTTCTGATAGAAATACAAGATCAACATCTTTAGTTGATTTAATGAAAGCTTATCAAATTGGTTATAACATGGTAAATAATCAAATTGCTGATATTCTAGTTGATGAGCTTGGTACAGTTATTATGTTTGATCAAAATGCTTTACCACGTCACTCAATGGGAGAAGATTGGGGTAAAGCAAATTATGCTAAAGCATATGTAGCTATGAAAGATTTTGGAATGCTTCCATTAGATACCTCTATTACAAATACAGAGAATGCAACTAACTTTAATCACTATCAGACATTAAACTTAGAACAGACTAGCAGATTGATGAGTAGAATTTCTCTGGCCAATCACTTTAAGACACAAGCATTTGATGCTATTGGAATTAATGCACAAAGAATGGGAGCACCTGTTGGACAAGAAACAGCAACAGGAGTTGTACAAGCTTTAAATCAATCTTATGCTCAAACAGAAATGTATTTTGTTCAACATTCAGATCATTTAATGCCAAGAGTACATCAAATGAGAACAGATCTTGCTCAATATTATTATAGTACAAATCCTAGTGTTAGATTACAATATATTAATTCAGAAGCTGAAAAAGTTAATTTTCAAATAAATGGTACAGATTTATTACTTAGAGATTTTAATATTTTCTGTACAACACGTACTAATCATAGACAGATTCTAGATCAATTAAAACAATTGGCTCTTACAAACAACACTAGTGGAGCAAGTATTTATGAACTTGGTAATATTGTTAAAGCTGATTCTATAGCAGAAGTATCTGATATTCTTAAAGAAGCTGAAGCTAGACAAGAAGAACAAAGACAACAACAAATGCAGCAACAAGAAAAAATGCAACAAGATCAAATAGCTGCACAACAACAACAAGAGCAGATGAGAATTCAACATCAAGCAATGGAAGCTGAGAAAGAAAGACAAAAAGATATTACAGTTGCTGAAATCAGATCTGCTGGATATGGCGGTCAGGTAGATATTAATCAAAATCAACAGAATGATTATATAGATGCAATGAAAGATATCAAAGATACTGCAAGGTATAGAGAACAAATGAATATTAAAAGAGAAGATTCTGTGATGAAAAATTCTACAGCAAAAGAAAAACTAGATGTAGAAAGAGAAAGAACTAGAGCAGATCTTAAAATTGCAGATAAAAATCTAGAAATAGCAAAAGAAAATAAAAATAGATATGATGTTGAATCTTCTAAAAAAGATAAGAAGAAAGACAAGTAGCAGAAAAGAAAATCAATGATAGCTATATACTACAAAAAAAGAATTTAGAAAGTAAAATTTTTTAGGTTTATGATCTAAAAATTTACTATATTGTATGTAGAGATAGTTTATAAATTATAATAAAACCAACAATTATGAGTAATGAAACTAAAACTGTGGAAACAAAAATAACAAAAGAAGAAGTAAATTTGGATGAGATCTTTAATGAAGGTGTAACCACTGATTCTGTAATGACATCAGAGGTAAATACTGGAAAACAAAAATTCTTTCAAGTTACTCCAGAAGTGGATATGGATTTCACAGATCCAAAAAAGGAAAATACTTCAACTGAAGAATCAGTAGCTGAAGATATTCCTAGTCCTACCCTAGAATCAGTAGATGAAGCTAAACCTTCTGAAGTTAAACAAGAAACTTCAGTAATAGATGAGTTAGATAAAGATCTACAAGAAGATTCAGAGGTAGAAGAAAAGAAAGAAACTAGAGGAAGGAAAGCAATTAATGGAATGGCTGATGTTTTTACTAAGCTTATTAAAGAAGAAAAAATTGTTCCTTTTGATGATGAGAAAGAACTAAATGAATACACACCTAAAGACTGGGAAGAATTGATAAATGCCAATTTAGAAGAAAGGGCAAATCAAGTCAGGCGTGAAACACCTCAACAGTTTTTTAATTCACTACCACAAGAATTGCAAATAGCAGCACGTTATGTTGCAGATGGTGGTACAGACTTAAAAGGTTTATTTGGAACATTAGCTCAAGTTGAAGAGCATAGATCTTTAAATGTAAAAAGTGAAAAAGATCAAGAATATATTATAAGAGAATATCTAGGTGCTACTGGTTACGGTAATGCTGAGGAAATTCAAGAAGAAATTGAGATATGGAAAGATCTTGGAAAGCTTGAACAACAAGCTTCTAAGTTTAAACCTAAACTTGATAAGATGCAAGAGCAAGTTGTTGCTAAAAAAATTCAAGAACAGGATTTAAAAAAACAACAACAAACTGATGCATCTAAAAGGTATATGGCAAACGTATACAATACACTTAAAGAGGGCACATTGGGAGATCTTAAAATAGATAAGAAAACTCAATCATTATTATATAATGGTTTAGTTGCACCTAATTATCCTTCAGTAAGTGGAAAAAACACAAATTTATTAGGACACTTGCTTGAGAAGTATCAATTTGTTGAACCAAATTATACTTTAGTTACAGAAGCATTATGGTTACTTGCTGATCCAAATGGATATAAAGCAAA
>PVMS01040533.1_pt1 | contig 101143 bp, 96 predicted proteins | sample 1853461 | NCBI WGS metagenome assembly PVMS01 (sample SAMN08582032, study PRJNA380276) | Marine sediment metagenome, whole genome shotgun sequencing project. | isolation source: ocean sediment barecode stripped | collected 2017
GCTAAGAATCCCTGTACATAGGTGTTCTTTGCATTGTCCTCAGATTGTGCAAGCTCAGTTCCCGGAGCGATGTCAGCAGCAAGACGTTTACCCATATTGATATAGGTAGCCTTTGCATCTGCTGTAAAATCATAATTAGGATTTACACTACCGTCACTAAGATGTCTTTCTATACGATCTCCATTTTCATTCCTGTTCACACCTGCAACAGTAAAATAAAGAGCAGGATCACCTGTAAACATCTTTGCTACTTCTGCGTTACCGATTAAATATTGGAATACCATATCAGTAGCAGCAGCTCTCGAACGGTTGTTTCCTTTATCAGTTACTTCAGCGAGAGGATTTTTAGTTCCATTTCCAGCCATGTACTCAGTATCAAGAAACTTCTTATTGGTTCCTCCTAATCCGAAATCATTCCAATCGGAGAGCTTCTCTGTAACAAGAGAGTCAACATATCTACGTGCCTGTTCCCGAAGGAACGGACGTAGGTCAGCATCTTCTATGATAGCAGGATTTAAGTCTCCATTATCAAGCCACATCTCAGCTACATTATTCAACTCAGGGAAAAAGATAAACTGTTCTGCTCCATCTGCATATTCCTTACTATCAGGAGTAAAGGTCTCCTCGGCAGTATTCCGTTTCTTCTGCTTCTGATACTCCACGATCCTTTGAGCCTCAGGCATAATAACGTACTTGACCAGAGCATCCATACTCTCGTCACTCATGTATCCCTCATCATCGAGTATCAAATCATGAGCAACAATCCGTAGTCCCATCACAGTTGTCTTATCTGAGGTAGTAGGATAAAGAATTTGAATCACGCGATTCTCTCCACCAGATTGATCAGCTTTGAATGACTGTAACATTCCAATTCGTGCAAGTTCAAGGTCAGCTTCACCCATCTTGTGCATCTCACGATTCTCACGAGAGGCATCTCCTTTTCTTTTCAATGGTTCAAGAGATGCAACCCAATATGAGAGATTTTCTTTTAGAGCATTAGGCTGATCTTCAGTAGCTTTTTGCTTCAGGAGATCAAGCCAAAAAGATGTCTTGTTAAACTTCAGCTTAGATAGATTTTCTATCAGCTCGTTCTCATCAAGATTTCGTGTTAGTTCCCTTGCACGTTGAACGATAAACTTGTTCTGGTTATAGGAGTACACTTTACGATTACCTGTACGGTGAGAGGTACTGAAGGAGAACATTCTGTTCTCGGCTTCTTGTCTTGCAAGATTTGCAATTACAGTATCATCAAGCACTCTTGATTCAAGTAGTGCAGTAGCTCCCGGAGTGAGAACCCTATCATGGAGTACTTTGAGTAAGCCTCCCTTTACTTTTATCATTTGAGGAAGGCTCTGCTTACGACCTCTGTGTATAAACTTCCCTTTCATTATATTATCGAGAGTCTTGTCATGCAGGTCGATACCAAATATTTCAAGGTAACGCTCAATCTTAGCTTTGGTAAAACCTTTTCCACTTGTCCATTGGTTCCAGATAGCGTTAGCTTCATTCTTGGCTTCCATTGTCAAGACGAGCTTCTGATCCTCACCCTCTTCTTGCTTCTCTCCTAAAGTATAAGCTACCTCGTTAGACTGAATGAGATTTTTCCACCAACTATTCTGAACAACTCGTGCATGTGCATTTACATCTGACTCATGCTCAACGAGTTTATATCCACTACTGGTTTCCTCAAGCATTATGAAACGCATATTGGAATAGTGATTGGTAAGTCCTACCACGAACTGATTCTTAAGTTGCGTAGAAGAATTATCCATTCTATTTACTACATCTTCGAGAAATGGAAAGGCTTCATAATTCGTTGAGATTTCTGCAATCAGCTTCTTGAAGTTCGGCTCCATCCCTGTGGTGATACGCTGTAGAGTCTCATACACAACCTGAAATTCCATGATCATAGGTGCACCAATGTTCAGGTCAATTATGTCAATGTAATTACCATCTGCATCCTTCTGCTTCTCACGGATTCCGGAAAGCAGTTGCTTAATCTTAGCTGAGACACCATCGGCAGGATTTCTTGTCAGAGCAGTAATGTCACTCCAATTTGCATTTTCATTCTCCTGCTCCTCCTGTTCCTCAGTGTTTCCCTCGTCAGTCAGAACAGTTTTAATTGATCCAATGGTTTTGAGATTGTCTATGGTAAGAGCCTTGAGCTTATCCCAATTGTTTCCAATAGCCTTGTAATGAGCAAGTTCCTTTTCCAACTGTGCAATAATATCATCACGTCCAGCTTTCTGTGCCCTTCTCATGTCGATTCCGACACTCTTGATATTATCATCTACAAGCTCTTTCTTCAGTGCAGCATAATAAGGATCAACTTCAATACGATCTTCACCTATTCCTGCATCCTGATTCTCCTCTCCTACAAATAATGCTTCAATGACTCTTGATCGCATATAGCGAATCATACTGTCCTGAACACCTGTACCTAATTCACTTATAATAACACCTGAGAGTTCCTTGGTTTCAGGATGAATCCTCACCTCACTCAATTCCTGCATCCTCGCAAGATCATCTTCATCCATAGGAGTACTTGCAGGAAGGAGAGCACTTACTGCATCATCATCAAGTTCTTCACGCAGTCCAAGATTCATTCCGCTACGTCCAACGCTTACAAACTCCTCTTGTTTAGGAGCAACAGCAGGATCAACAGCAGTATCTCCAATTTCATCAAGTTCAGCAGGAGTAATATTTTTTGGATTATCAATCGCTACCTGTATGATAGTATTAGCAATATCCTGCTTGACCTTATCGTTTGTAGTTTCACGGAAGTTTACAAGATGTTGCTTGATTTCCTTACGAGCTTTCTTCCTACCATCAGGCTTTTCTACGGTTTCAATAAGGTCTCTCTTTTTCTTGTCAGTCTTAGCTCTCTTTTCTGCGTATGTAATCTTACCGCCTGTGATAACTTTGATACTTTCTGCAAACTCAACTGCTTCATCTTCAGTATCAAACTCTTGAGTTACAACTCCCTCACCTAATTGTGAAACCACCCATTTATCACCTACTTGTGCTATGGAAAGACCTTCTTCTTCTTCAACAGGAGCGTTAGGATCAGGTACATTCTCATTCTCCTTTTCGGTGACTCCGAGGATTGAGGAGAAATCCATCTCAATGACAGGTTGAACGGTATAGACATAATTCGGGTCTGCCTCAGTTCCTATATTGTGAGAAAGGAATGGAAGCTGAGTCATATTTCGGATATAATCATTATAAGACTCAGGTGTAACTTCACCATCGTCACTGATGTAAGCTACCTTTTGCTTACTGTTAATACCGTCAATACTCGTGTGACCGTACATCTTCATAAGATCAGCAGTAACGTCATCAAAGAGTTCATTCCTACGCTCAATTGATAGCTTGGACAAAGACTGCCTACTCATATATGTGTATGTAGTCTTCCTTCCTGTACCAATGGTAAAGTTCATATCATCCTCACCATTCTTATTTTGCCACGGGTGAATGTGAGCAAACGCATCTGTAGTACGTTCTGCTGGAATCTCATCGTCAGTAGATATTTCACGACCAAGATATTCTCCAAGGTTCTCATAGTTATCTGTACCGTATGCGAAGTTGTTGATATACAAACGAATAAATTTCTTGATACCTATTCCTGTACGGATATTTATACCAGTTTCTTTCTGAACAGCATTAGCAGTAACCTCATGCTGAGGATTCTCTCTCCAATAGTAGAATACTTTGAGAGCATTGGTAATAGTATCTGCCACCTTCTGATTCTCAGAGAGTTTCATGTTCTTGAGTGGAATAGCAATTCTACTTTTATGCTCTCCTACAGGGACAAGAACGTAAGCAATACCTTCTTTAATCTTATCTTTTGAATTGATGACATCACCACCTTGCCAATTCTTCTCTCTTGTCTCAGCGTAGGTCATATTCCTACCAATAACAATCGGAGGATTACCTTTCATAGCATCAGCTAAAGTGTGCATACCCTCGACACTCTCGAACAGAACACCATTTGACCTGCTACTGATTTTTGTTTTGAAACCTTTTCTACCTTGAGCAATGATGTGATCTCTGATCTTTCTGCTACGTGCTCTATCGACATCTACGTCACCGGAAACACTGATAGGGTCTATCCAAGTAGTTTCATGCAGGTATCCTATTTTTTTACCTTTAGCGTACACTGCAATAGGAACCTGATCACGGAATCGCATTGTTTGTTCTTCCTTACTACGATCTTTCCATGAGAGTTTTTTATCTCCCCACAGGATAGGATCGTCGATAGCTTTATTTTCAGAATAAACCTCAGTAGTTGCATCGTCTTCAACCACGAGTTCAATTTCAGTTCCAACAGGATACTTATCTGCATCGAGAATTTCCTTCTCAAGCATACCCTTGTTCAACTGGTTAGAACTATCCCTTCGGGCAAAGATATTCCCGAATCTAATTTTTTCGTATGACCTTGATAAGTAGGCAATTATAGATGCACCAGCAGTTGCCTTTCTCGTATCAACTTTTTCAATTCCCTCTTCCTGCTCCTCTTCGGAGTGCTGATTCTCGTGCATTTTTTCAGCAAGCTCCTTCTGCTCCGCATCTACCTCTTCATCAGTGCTATTGGTATATTGACCCTGATAATTGATTCTCTCACTCTCCTGAGCCTCTTTACGTGCTTCACGTTGATCTGAGGAAAGAGCTGTGTATTCACTGAAGCTCATATTGGAAACGGTATGGTCTTCATTTGCCATAGCGTATATCAATTCAATAGTACGGAACACTGAATCAAAGTTTTCAGCACTATCATGCTTCATGAGATAAGTCATAAACTCATCAAAACCTGCATTTGGATTGTCCGTAAACCCTCTGACCTGTTCCATCATTTTCCGAACAGTCTGTATTTGTTGAAGTAGTCTTGCATCTTCATCTACCTCTTCATCAGCCGCAAGTGCAGCACTGGTAGCATCAGGAGGAGGTTTTTTCCTTCCGTGAAGATCATCAAGAAAATTCGATGCTGTTTGATCAAAATCATCTTTCAGCTTGAGCTGATCATCATTCATTTTTGCACGATCAACCTCATCAGGTGTGATCTGATCAACCGAAGGTCCTTTCTCTTCTTCAGGTGTGACTTTCCTACCTGCAAATCCGGTAACAGTTGGTCCTTCTTCTTCTTCCTCAAGATTAGCGAACTCTTCAGTAGAGATATCAGCTTCCGTACGTTCACCAACATCAGTAACCTCAGTAGCAGCCGGTTCTTTTGCATTTTTCTCGTCAGGTGTTACACCTGCTTTAGGCTCTTTAGCATCGGGAGCATCTTCAGTAGCAGCATCTTTCTCAGCAGCAGCAGTATCTTTTGCATCGTTAGCCTTATTCTTATTCTTACTATTCTTCTTGGTCTTGTCAGACTTTGTTTTTGCTCTTGAGTTCCGTGCTTCATTACGGAGTTCTCTACGCTGCTCCTTTTGAGATTTCCTATATTCCTTCTGAAACTCAGAACCAGTCATGTGAGTGTACATCTTATCATTGTCAGAGATAGCCTCGTTGACCGTAGTAAGACTACGTTCCAAGAAATCTTTCAATTGCTGATCAGCAGGGTCCTTGTCAGTTTCCAGACGAGCATTTACAGAAGCAAGTGTATTTTCAATTTTTTTCTTGTCGTCACCTAACAGTTTCCGATTCTCAGCGAGTCTTGTAATTTCACCAGACTCACCGTATTGAGAGTGCCTGAGAAAATTTGTTTCCATCTCACCTAACAGTTCAAGCTGTTGTTGAGCTTCCTGTTGATAATTATCTCCCCAATTCTTTTCAGCTTTTTCCTCGTCAGTTACACCTTCCGCTATACGCTTGAGTTCACGCTCTAATTTCTCAGTAGTACCGAGAGAGAAATTACGTGTAGCAATATTGATGAACTCTAATTTCTTCATATACTCATCGAGATTATCTTCACCTCTCGAAATTGCTTCTTGTCTAAGTTTCTGACCTTCAGCGAAGCTACCAAGACTTGAACTCAGGAAATCAATAGTATCCTGAATACTTTTCTGTTGTTCATCAAACCGTTTATTGTGTTCATTTTTTGCACCTCTCTTGAGATTACCACTCAAGGCTTCAGTGAATATACGCTGAGGTCCACCACCAAAGAATCCCATACCACCTTCGAGAAGTGCCTGATCAGAAAGACCATACTTATAAACCCTGTCTGAAAAGTTAGCAGGGTCTTCACTTTCAAGACCTGCTTTGATAAGACTCTGGTATTCTCCTTCCATTTGAATGATGTTCTGACCAATCTCTTCAGCAGCCTCTTTAGTACCTTGCAGAAGAACATTTTCAGAAGTAGGCTTCACGAATCGTCTTGCCCAAGTACTCATATCCTTTCGCTTCAGAAGTTCACGAGTAAATCCTTTGCTTTTGTAGATTCCATGCAGACCAATCATATCACTTATCATGAAGGCTTTGTTCTTCCACATGAAATTATTAGCCTCCTTACCAGCAATGGTTTCATACCTTTTCAGTTTCTCCCCACCGTTTTTATTGAGTTGATCGGTGGTAAGTTCCTTGGCTTTTGCATCTAACATCTCAGGAGCCATGTTAGGGTTTTGTTCCTTTAGAGCCTGATAATTTTCAATCTCCAAACGTTCAACCATAGAATCAATAGAATTGTCAAACTGTTCAAGAGCCATCATCTTACTTTCACCAAAGTTGGTGATGTAAGCTGAACCGACAGTATTCATCATCCTCTGCGCTCTTGGAGAGTTGTTGATCATCCTCATGTAAGCATCCATCCTCTTCCCTGTCTGACCCATCTTTGCAGTCAGCTTAGCGAGTTTCGTACCCATTCTCGCTGCTCTCTGGATACCACCTACAAGTTTAGTAGCTGCCATACCGGGAATAGCGAAACCTACGGCTGAATCAAGGACTCCACGTAATGACGACCAGTAGAATCCGGGATCAGTAAAATCCAATACCTCATCAGACATGCGATGAATAGGCATGGCTGTGTTGAGTTTTTCTTTTGCGTTCTGAGCAAATTGAGACAAAGCATTTGTTTCTACCTGTTCAAGACCTGACATTCTTGCAATGTTATTCTTGAGGTCAACAGTATATCCTATATCTTCGATTGCAGTCAAGACACCAGATGCGATACCACCTACAAGACCATTGAAGGCTTGACCTGTCCACGGTTGGTTTATAGCTCTCTGACGCTCAATGTTATCGAGATCACTGAAAGTAATACCTTCATCGAACTTGCTTAACTCTCCACCGGGAAGGTAATCACCTACATACCGTCCGGGTTTTTGCGAAAGCATACCAGTGAGTATATCAACACTTGGGTCGTATCCTTCGGCAGCTTTGATAGGTTCTCTCTTCTTACTACCGCCTGTCAGTCCTGTTAAGGGATCAATTCCATTTGCCATTAAAATTCAGTTTTAACATAACTACGAAGAGTCTGTTCTTGGAAATTTGAGATCATACCTTTCACTTCGTCAAGTGTTTTATGAGATGTACGTGGAGTAACACCATCAGGCATCATGTGTATAGTCTGATTTCCAGCAGCATCTATTTCATAAACAGTAATCTCTATATTACTATCACGCATTGGGTCTTCACCAATAGGTCTTTGACCTCCTTTTCCAGCATAGGACATCTCCATCATTAGCTCGTTACCATTTTCGCTTTCACCCATAGGTACTCTCTTGTTGTAATCGTTACCTTTTACAAGACTCTCCTCAAGATCACGAATACCTGCTGACAGAATTTTTGTATCATCATCGGGAGCGAAATAAAGTTTTTTAAATCCAGTAGCAGTTTGTTTAGGATCATACACTTGCTGCATGTTTTTATATGTTGGAACTTCAACATAGAACATTCCTTTATCGTAATTGTAACCATATTCAACATCTTCATCCTTGAGGTATTCTCTGATACCTTGAGGAGACATGTTGAATTTTTCAGATACACCTCTCTTACCTGTAAGGTCTATGACACCATCTGATCGACCTTCAACCATATATTCGATTCCTGACTGAAGATGATTTGAGAGATGTTGCGTCAGTCCATCAGTTACATCCTGATTAACAATAGGCTTGAGCTTATCAAAAGTGAGCTTAAACTTATCCATATCAGTATAGTAAGCCTCCATCAGCTCCTTGTCAGTAAAACCATCATATCCGGGATTACTCTTACGGAGATTCTGCATTGTTTCATACATGGTATCATAAGCGTTTTCTACTCTCTCTATACGATTTTGATTAGCTATACCTGAATACCTACCTGTTTGATCATCTTTCCGCCTTTGAACCTGCTCATTTGAAGCCCACTGTTCAGGAGTTAGCATATTTCCTGTACCTCTACCATCAACTTGACTTTCAAAATAGTTGAACTGACGATTTCTCCTACGGGCATTGGGAAGATTCAAGTCTTGACCTTCTGCAACATTGGTAAGATCACGACTAAAGATTTGAGCATTTTGTACTTGAGCAGCAGCAGTCTTACGTCTGACAGCCATTGAATCTTGTATATATTTGAGATCAGTTTTACTGTGGACTCTTGTAAGACCTGCTCCAAGGAGTTGTTCTTCAGCAAATTGTTCAGCAGTCTTCCCAAAGACTCCTTGCTGTTTTTGTTGCTCCTCACTCAACTCATCTATTCTTCCAAGTTCACCATGTCGTCCAAGGAATAACTGTTGTATTGCAGGATTAGCTGCAAGTTTTCTAATCTTATCTTCACTAATTCCTGAACGATCTCCTGTTCGAAGAAAATGATCAAGTCCTTCAACATCAACTGGTTGCAATCCAAAGGCTTGAGCATCAGCTTCAACCATCTTCATAATATCTGTTGCAGTCTTAGCATAGTCACCTCTTGCAGCCATGTCAACCTCGAAAGCACTTGATGCTCTTACATTACCTTGTTCATCAAGAGTACTCAGATTTGAAGGATCATTGAAAATGAAAGCATTAGGATTTTTGATTTTAAATTCTCGTGCTGCTTCTCTACGCTTCTCAACTTCTTTCTGAGCGTTCCAAAACTTGTGTCCTCTAATTGCGGTAACTTGACCTGCAACTGCTTTTGCGGCACGTCCCCAATCTCCACCATACTGATCCTGAACAAGCGTATCAATACCTTGCATCCCTTCTTTAATAATACGATTCTTACTTTCCAAGTCATCTAAACCAACTTGTTGTTGAGTAAGTGCATCCTTCTGTGCAAGAGCACCTGCATAACCTACATCGAAAGCAGTTTGCCTACGATCAAGCTCTGCTGTCATCGTGTCAATAGGAATAGGATTAAAGAAAGATTGAGATTGGATATTAGTAGGTCCTTGGTAAGCAGATACTCCGCTTCCTCCAAATCTTCTACCACCATATCCTCCTGTATATTGATTAGGCATGATTTTGCGTTTTAAGATTATCCACTTACTCGTAGATTCGGATTGTTAAACTGGATACGTGCAGGATCAGTTACTCCGAAGAATCTCCGACCAAACGTTGGGTCGTCTTGTTGAAATCCAAAGTCCTTATCTGCCATTCTCATGTTAATCAGTTGATCATACTGACCAGAAGCTATACGATCCTGACCGTACTGAGTAATTGCACCTGCTACACCTGAGATTTGCTGACCACGACGACCAGCGTTAATCAGTTGGTTCTCACGTTCAAGCTGTTCTCTCATCATAGCACTACGCAGGTTCGTCTGATCTGCTTGTGATCTCTGCTGTGCATTAAACATATTGGTAGCCTGTTTGATCTGAGCGTTCTTGTTAGCTTGAGCTTCCTGACTTGCAGTAAACTGTTGTCCTGCAATTCCTTGAGTAGCTGTAGCACCTGCAATAGTAGTCTGAGTAAGACCTTGTTGAGTTCCACGACTTCTTGCAACAGAACGTATCTGAGCTTGTGATCTGTCACGCTCACGTTGAATCTGTTCACGAGAACGAGAATAGTCCACCAATCGAGGAGCGATCTGCTGTGCAGTTACATCTTCAATATTTTCACCGGCAGGAAGATCAAGTTGTCTGTTAGCAAGAATGTTTCCAAGTCCTGTTGCTGCTGCTCCCCACCAAGGAACTCTTGATTGAAACATATCAAAGCCTTGCTGTTGACCTGCTGCTCCTGCACCTGTCTGAGCTACTGCTCCTGCACGAGTTTGAGGAAGTGAATCAGGAGTAAATCCAAGACCTGCATCTTGTCCTAACTGATTGTTCCTAAAAATATCTCCTGTATTGATACTTCCAGCTCCGACAGAAGCAGCAGCTTGAGCAGGTTTACCTGAAGGAGAAGTTTTAGAACCACGATACGTAAGACCGAGTTTATCAGTAGCAGTTAGTCCATCATATCCTCCTAGTCCACCATCAAAACCTAAAGGTTCATCTCCTTGAACTTGAGGGAAATTAAGATTAGCTCCTTGGAAGTTTCCTAAACTACCATCTGGTTGACCTTGAGCCTGACCTTGACCTTGACCGAGACCAAGACTTGCACGACCCGGACGAGTTTCATCAATACCTAAACTCGCACGACCAGGACGAGTGTTATCAACAAATCGACCAGCTTGAGCTTGTGCTCCTCTCTGAAGAGGATCAAGTGGACTACGACCTTGAATCAGATCATAAGGACTTACGTTAAGTTGAGGATTACTAAAGTCTCCTGCCTGATACGCTCCGGTAGGTGCATTGAAAGGTGTACCTTGAAAAGCTCCAAGATAATCTTGCGTCTTATCTCCAAAGTACTGAGAATATGGATAAGCAGGTTGTCCATAAGGAATCTGATTGAATCCACCACCTTGATACTTAGGAAGTTTACCACCTTTAGCAAATAGAGACTGACCAGCAATCTGTGGACCTTGTTGATTACCCTGAGGTTGACTCGGAGGAGTGAGGAGACTTGAGACTGATTGAGTCTGTCTCTTGGTCAACTTACCACCGTCAACAAATGTCTGAACCGCTTCCTGTTGGAATTGCTGATCCTTCTGTTGCTTGACAGCTCGTGCTTGTTCCTGTTCCTCTTGCAGTCCAGTAAGCTCTTGATTCATAGCTTCCATAGCAAGTACATCTCCCTTGTCGAAATTCTCTCCAAGACGAGGCTTGTACTTATTCATAATGCTCTTTGCTCTACTTGCGTATGTCTGTGCCATGATGTTATGCTGTTAGATCATCGTTATCACTAAATATATATCCGTTCCATGCTACTTCACCTATCTCAGTCAAGCCTACAGCAGACTGTTTGCTTGTCCCAACAGGATTACCTTTTGCATCGACAGGGATTCCTCCTTGAGGACCATTGTGAGATTGTCCATTACTGTAATCCACAATCATAGGATTCATAGCATTACCTTGTCCTTGATCCATCAGACCACCTCCAAATTGATATGTCTCAAAGGTAGCACCGTAATCAATATTTTCTTGTGGATCAAACTGAGCAGCTAAAGCAGAAGCCGTTTCACGTTTCTGAGCAGATGCTTCTTCACGACCCTGAGCTTCTACAAGTTCATCCTCTGCTCTATTTTTACGAACAGCACCTACAATAGCATCTGTAGCATATCCTGCACCAATAAGAATAGGTCCAACTATTGTTCCAATAGGAGGAATTACACTGATGACACCACCGACTGATTTCAGAATCTTACCTGCATTATCTCCAAGCCAACTTCCAAAGGAAAGTTCGGGTAGATAACCAAGTAATTGTCCTCCGTCTTGATAGACAGGATAAGAACCTTCTGTTTGTTCTTGAGAAAGGTTTCCTATAAAACCATCATATTGTTCTTGAGAAAGTTGTCCACCATTTTCAAATCTTGGTCCACTCTGAGGTGCATATATAGGAGAAGTAAACGCATTATTAGATTGACCTTGTTGAGCTTGTAAAGCACCGGGAATCCCTCCTAATGGTTGTCCTGATGGTTGTCCTGATCCTGCTCGTTGACCTTGTAACTGCTGTGCTTGTAGTAATTGGCTCTGTCCCATCTGATTCAGAGTAGCATCTGTAGCAGCGTTAGCAGCACCTTGACCATCATCTCGTCTTGAATTGAGATACTGATTAAGATTCATACCACCTTGTTGCTGTTGCATATACTGACCAATTCCTAATCCACCCATAGCAGCCATATCAAATCCACCATACTGACCACCAACAACATTAGCACCTGCAAGACTTCCAGAACTTGCTCCCATCATAGCACTACCAATACCTGAAATATCAGAAGGATTGATGTTACTTAAAAAACCTGAAGCACCTTCTCCAATAGCTCCACCAAAGGTTCCACCTGCTCCACCGTATGCACTCAGAGCAGCACCACCGATATTCATTGCAAGTGCTCCCCAATCTGGATCAGGGAGATCGAGATACTTTAGATTTTCAAGGTCTTCATGTCGTCCTGCAAGTTGTCCAGTATTAAGGGTTCTTGCGAACTGATCTTTTCCAAATGTTTCTCCACCCCACTGATATTGAGGAAGTTTACCACCGTTTGCTTTCTTTTCAATACCTTCTTGATAGCCTCTCCACGCTTCAGTATTCTTATAATTCTTTGCAAAGAATTTTGCTCTTTCAGAAGAAGACATTTTAATTGCATTTCCAGCACCTATAACCTGATCACCTACTTGGTTCTGAGGAACCTCTCTCATTGTAGAGTCCTGATTCATAATTACTCGTGGAGCAACGTAATTACCATAGCTTCCCAGCAAGTGACTTTGAGAGCCTCCGGGAATCGGTATTTGAAGGTTTGGATCAGGGTTGTAAATTCTATCAACGAAAGGAACATTCCTGTTAGCGTTGAATGTAGAATCCATTTGTGCAGAAGTTAGTTCACCACCATCCTGAAAGGTGTGTGCTGCATGTTGCTCTCTGGTGTGACCCATAGCTTTAGCAGCAGCATCAAACTTCTTCTTCTCTGGTGCTGAGAGGTCTAAGTATCCACCATCCTGATGTCGTACAAGTTTACCTCCACAACCTAAAGCAGGAAGTGGAAGTTCTGGATTCCTTCCCAAAGGAGTACTGTCTCCTGCGAGATAACCACCATGCTTCTGCTGCGGTAGATTCTGTGCAAGTTGCTCCTGTTGTTGTTGTGCTGCTCGATTTTGATTCTGCTTATGGTGCATACCATCAGGAGGTAATAGTGGGAGTGTAGCTATTTGTTCCTCTGTCAGGAACCTTTTTCCTTTACCAATATTTAACTCAAGAGGTATAGTAGTCTTAACTTGCTCACCAAATGCGTGTAACCTATTCCATTTTCCTCCTTCTTTTCCTTTCTGAGATTGAATATAACCACTGTTATTCCAGATGTCTCTCATCTCACTTACTGTCGCACCTTCTTTTAATCCTGCTTTATTCTGAGAAGGATTGAAATCATAATCATCTGATATTACAATTTCACCTTTTTCATTTCTGTAAACTTGAACATTACCTGTAAACTGAGATAGTGAGAGTTCAGTATTTTTCAATATCTCCTTCATCCCTCTACCCTTAATTTCCTGTAAAGCAGCATCAGAACTTACTGCCTGATTGATCAGTTCATCATCAGAATAATCTCTGTAATCAAGTGAACCACCTTTACCACTGAGAAGATTCCTTGCTATGACATCCCTGTAAGTCATCTTCTCTTTCCGAGTGATGAACTTTTCAGTGATAGGTCTTGCTGAATTTTCGTCTTGGATTCCATGTCCAACAGCAGCAACGTGAGCCATATATCTTGGATAACCTCTGACAGCAGCAGGGAGTCTCAATGCTCCTATATTTGATCTACTTTCCGCTTCTGTAGCTTCTCTCTGTTCTGCTTCTGTTACAGCAGTTCCTAATGGAGTCATTTCTCCCTCAACCATTTTCTCTACTTCAACAGGTTTCATTACTTCCTGTAATTCAGTAGGTACATCTTCCACAATTTGATCCGTAATCCTTTCATTCATGAAACTACTATACTCCTTCAAAGCAACTTTACTTGTAACACGCTTTGGTTCAGCATCCGGTGAGGACTTGAACATTAAGTTTCCACTATCATCTTTGAAGTAATCGTAGTCCTTGTAAGCCTTGTTACTTCTGAAGTCTGATCCTTTTACAGCAGGTGATATTCTTTCAAAATCGAGAATATCATTTGTCTCTACACGAGTAGCATCTATAGCAGTAGTCTCAGGAGTAAATTCTGGACGTTGAGGAATAGATCGTTGTCCACCTACAAGAGGTCCTTGAGTAGGAGCTTGTGGATCAACTCTTGGATCAAACTGAGGAGTATAGGTAGCAGGGTTACTTGGATCAAGAGGACTATTAAATCGTCGTTGTTGTTGTTGAGTAGGTACACCACCAGCGAGAGGTCCTAATGTAGGATCATCAGGTTGAGCTGTTCGATGAAACTCAGGAATATACTGGTCAGCAAGATTACCACCATCTTGAAATATATGTGCAGCGTGTTGTTCAATAGTATGACCCATAGCTGCTGCGTCTTGTGCAAATCGTGACTTTGGCATAATATTTTTTATTAGGTCCTAAGTACCAATAATGTAAAAATACTCCATAATCTAATACGCAACAATCAATCAATCAAAAACTTTCTAATGTCAACTATTAGATATTGTAACGGAAGTTTGCATATCATGTATTACAAGTCGCTTGTCTGCATTGTCATTTAAGTAAGCGAACTTGGCGAATATATGAGTGTCACGCATACGTGAATAACGATTATCGAGAACTGGTCCTTGTACACCTTGATGAGACTCATACAGTGCTCTTGGAATAGTATATCGCCATGTACGCATCCTACGCTTGATGTTCTGTCCAGATATGAGTTCAATCTCTCCTGTGTGCTGATAATCATTCCACATGGTAATGTGATCGAAAGTATCACGAGTATCTACATTATCGACAAACGATTCTGTTAACCACTCAAAATTATTGAAGATGCCGATCTCAGTTACCGAAGGGTTAATAAGAAATGTTATGGAAATCTCTCTGTAATTTCCATAGATCATACCTCTTGCTCCTGCAAAATCATTATGCCTGTGAAACTGATGAAATGAACCACTGGTTCCGAGAACTTTCTCAAGATAGTTGATTACATAAAATGGTTGATTGTCTGTAAAGGTGACAAACGATTGAGTCATTTCATTGTATACGAGTCCAAAATGCTCAGTGTTATCCACGATATAAACTTCCCTGTATTCAGGATCATAGTATAAGTGCATAGCTCCATCAATAGTAATGGTCATGTCCTTAGCTTCCACGATATTCTCTCTAAACCAAGCACTCATACCTCTCATCATGGAAATCTCTTCCGGACCTTTGGTGTGTTGGAACATGGACTGATTGATCACATCAACCCAATAGAGAGCGTTAGGTGTCTGAAGTAAATGTCTCCAATGGGAACATCCCATGTTAGTCTTACCGTAGTCATATCGGTCTAAGATACCAGTTGAACCAAGAACTATTTGAGCACCTGTATCTGTTGATGAAACCAATGCTCTCTCGTTTACACTCAGTAAACCAAATGCTTTCGGTTGAAAGAATAAAAGTTGATTACCCATTGTTTCCAATACAGTCAAGGGACCAAATTGAGGATCAACTTCTATAAAGGAATCTGTACGGAACCTGAGCCAACTGTCAGAAGCCTCACCATTGATCTTCTTGTCGGAGGCATACACTCGTGTATCAATATCTGAGAGTGGTCTCCAATCAAAGGGTCTTGGAATGAATATGATAGTATCATTCTCTTTCGAGTAAACAGTATTATATCTGTAAAGGTCTTCGAATTGGAAGAGTATATTAGTATAAAGACCTTCTGATATTTCTCCGTCAGCCCATATCCCTGCTTCATCATGCAGGAAGATTGCTTCGTATTGACCACTCTGTTCAGTGTAAGGCTCGTCAACTCTTAGACCAGCATTTATACTTGATTCACATGGAAATGAAATAACATCCGGTAATACACCACTGGTTAATGCTTCTTCATTCTGACGAGCGTTCCACATATATTCGAACGCTACCAGATAAGTATCACCACCTCTGGCTTCAGCAACTACATCAAATATACCATTTTCATCATGAACATCACTACAAGAAATATACTGACTTACACTTCTTGCATTGTAATCAGTTCCTCCATATTGAGTAGTAAATACATTACGCCTGTAATTTAGAATAGGGATTCCAGTATTGTAATCGTCCTCTTTCTCGTAGTAAAACCCACTGGTAAATAGAAAACATATTCCCTTGTCAGTGAAATTGGTAAGATTATTTATAGAGTAACTGTTACCTGAACCAAAATTCTTAGCAATATCTGACTGAAGAATCATTTGACCTTCAAGAACATCTGCGAAACTATCACTATGAAATTCATTTCCTGACACAGCACTTCCAGCAGGTGTTTGTTGAGCTGATAAACCAGAGGGATCATCGTACTTGTAGTACTTGAGGCGATCATCAGGAGTCGTATCCTGATACAGACTTCCGAGTACTGTACCTATAACCTGAATAAAATCAGTTCCTTTTGTTGAAAGGTTTTTATTGAATGAAATCTCAGGAGAGTGAAACTGTACTGTAGAATTAGTACTATTTGCTGCTCCCCATTCCTGATGAAAGAAACTACCACTTGCACCAGTAACAGGCATACCTATACCTTGAGCAAGAATACTTCTATCATTACCACTACGTTTAACTCTTACAATTTCAAAACTCTCTGCCCCATCAGGTATATTCTTGATAGTAAACTCAACATATAAAGGATATGCAAGTAATTCAGGTATGTCATTAGTAAACGCATAGTATGGAGAAGCAGGAGTTTGATCCGTACTCATGGAAGGCATCCGGATGTCAGCTATCCATTTAACAAAAGATGCACGTCCTTTCAAATCAAAGAATACAATCCCAAAGCGATAGGTTTCATCCCTTTGAAAACTCACTCTTTCACCAGCGTTCCATGTAGATTTATAACTATTAAAACGTCGTTGATCACCTACAAGTATTCCACCACCGTAATTATTATAATTACCACCATTGGTAATGTCAACACTCAATGCACTTGCATACGCCTCTCTGCGAATCCTGTACTCTACGTTAGGACCCTCTCCACCAACAGTTTCACCATCAGATTGATACATGAATCGCCAAGTATGATCTCCATCATTATCGAGATCATTGAACTGGTTGATAGCATCGAACTCTTCATCAATAAGGTCCCATGTAGCAACAACAGGAACACCGGAAGCTGTTACATTTCCACTATCGTCTATCTCATAATAACTTACAAGATCACTATCGTAGATTCTTGCTACCTGCGAACCTTGAGTAGCAGCACCGTAAATAGCGTTATAGTTAAAAGTAAGTGAGTCGTCTTCCCATCCAGAATACCGATAGGCTCTTGCATCGTAGTCAACATCAAAATCTTCAACGATTACATTTCCTGCAAACAAAATGTTATCTTTTGTTTCGATAACCTCTGCGGAGAACAAAGTAGTTTGCAGCAATCTAAGTTCATTAAGAGTATAACTTCCAAAGGATTCTCCGGTATCAATAAACTGATATGTTCCTGCACCGGGAATACTTTCTTCTTTAACAATACGAAGCTCAGGTTCAAGATTGAGTGCACTATAATGTATGGCTACAACACGAATCCTTGTGTAGTGGTCCGATTCAACTACAATTTCATTGACAGTTGATTTGCCTGTATTTACATCAATTTCCGAACCCTTGTAGTCTCTATCAATAAATCCAAAATCACTACTCTCACTGAGGTTAATAAGATTACTTACAGGAGAAAATACAGTTTCACCACCGTTAAGAGTATAAAGCTGGTAAGCATACTGGACTCTTCCAGACTTGAGATTTCCCGAACCCATATCAATGAGTGTAGGTTTAGTAATTTCAACATCACCGAGAACTTCAAGTCGATCCGTAGGAATACTTGTAAGATCATTGGTGTCTTCATCATAAACTATATTTATATACCGAAGTCGATTATATCCATCTACCCAATAGACTTTCTGAACGTACTGATTCTCATATCTTCCAACACATTGAATAGGATATTCTGTAGAAAAACTGAGTGCGTTTCTGTATATCCAACTTCCTCCGTTTATTTCATAATCAGGAAGAGGACTCAGTACCATAGTTCCTGTAAGAGCTTCAAGGTCTGCGATAGGAACTTTAATAATAAAATCATTGTTTGCAGCAGGATCAGGTGGACCTGAAACATTCTCTGTGATAAATAATATGATGTTGTCTCTGAGAATACAGTATCCTACAATCGTAACAGGAATACTTCCTCCGGTTCCATTGACGTTGGATATATCAAGACGTTCGATAGTTCCTGCCATGTCTTCAAGAGCACCACTACTCACACCGTCCTGAGTCAGGATACGAACATTATTCGCTCCATAGTAATGACGGTTGTCATACTTGTTCTTGGATGAATCCCTGTCCATCCCTGCTGAAAATTCATTACTAAGTACTGCCATTATCTACCGCTATTATTGTGTAAGATAAGTCTCTCGCTATCAGAAGAATAAATGAATGAAGAATCATGAAAGTCCGTGTGAGTTTTAAGTCTTAGGAACCTGTTCTTAATGCTCTCCATTTCATCAATAGAGGGAATTTGTGCCTTCGTACCAGCAGCACCGATATACCATCCTCGATCTTGCTCAAGTTTCTGGTACTTTTGTCCACTGAGATGATCTTGGAAATAAAGTCTAAATCCTATTCTCTCAGCAACGTATGCCTGTACAGCCATGACGAACTTAATGTCATCAGGAATCATAGGCATACCTAATGAGTTTGTAGGAAATGCTTTGTAATGCAATTCTACCTGTCCTTCTTTAAAGGATGTGAAGATGTAGTTATTATTAAGCGTGTACGAGTATTGAGATTCTCTTACAAATGTCTGGTCCATGTCTCTTAAAAAGGAACTTGACTTACAGATCATTGGCATCTTTGTATCGTAATCTCTTGCGAGATATACACTGAAAAGATCATTTGGAAGCTCTCCTCTGTAATTGGTGACTTCGATAGGGTTTGGCATAGTGTCACTTCCATCGGAAATCTTATCAACGAATTGTTGAGGAGCACCGATAAGAGCCATCACATCCCATATCCATTCGATCACTTCATCGTATTTGACTTCCAAATCAAATCCGTAATCTCGATAGACACGCTCGATAATATAAGCTACATCAACATATTTGCCATTTAAGCTCATCGTTGACTGTTTTTACATTAGTGGTGTATCGACAAAGGCGAACATTTTCTGATCATCCTCAGTCGGTTTAACTTCATCGAAAGGATTCTCAGTAGTGACGTATTCCTTGTGTTCGTCAATATACTCAGCATCCTCTTCATCAGCAGGTTTCCCGTACTTGGTTTCGGTAACGATATAACCACCTTCGACCTTACGGACTTCCTTGCTGTGGCTTAAACCGTTCTTTTCCCAAGACTTACGAAAACTGACAGTTGTTTTACCGTCTTTTCCGGTTTCTTTGGTCATGTTAATTCTTTCGCTCATAGCGTCTGACTTTAGGGTTCTGTTCGTAATAATCGACTTCATTGTCATCATTCTTAATAACCTCGGCAAGAAGTCGTTTGTTCGCTCTGGTCATTGTTAATGAGTATGCAGTATTGTTGATAGTTAAACAAGTTGACTTATCCCAAAACCACTTCACATTGAATCCATTAAAGTGTTTATTCAAGTGGAATACAAGTTGTTTACGCTTCTTAGCTTCATCATCTCGTGCCCACAACTCCTTCGTTGATTTCCAATCAGGTCTTAAATATCGCTTATCAATGTCACCTTCAGGAGTCATTGCTACAACAACCTTCTGTTTTCTTATCCCTACATCACCCAACGAGGGCATGTGGAAGTCTTTTCCCTCTAACATGATACTTTGTATCACTTGATCAGCAAAGTTCTCCCATACACGCTTAAATTGTGTGTAAGGAACAGGTTTAGTAACACTATGTTTATAGAACCTGTAAATATCTCTAAGCCCTTGCTTCTCCTGCATCTAATGTATCGGTTGAATCATTAACTACGTCACTCGGCACAGCAGACTGCGGAGCCATGCGACCTTTGACAATCATTTCTTCAAGCATATTTCTCATTGCCATGCTAATAGGATATCTTCCATTGTCAGAATAAAGACTATCTCCATTCTGATCTTTGAACATCGCCACTTGAGTAGGGTTCTGGAATACTCCGATAGCATCAATGAATTGAATAGGTTTATGATAGATACTATTACTGATCAGGTAAATCTTGCTATCCAATATGAAAGCGTATATTTCATTTTTATTGAAACGTCCGTTCCCTGAATAGATAGCACGATCATAGCTGACAAGGTTGAACTTGTGAGACTTTCTCTCAGCAGGTCCAATCCTTGTAAACGTACCTTCATAGTTCCTGCGATCTACTGTCTCAGGAATTTCGAGGAGTGTTCTAAGCAGATATTTCTCAGACAGAATATCAGGATGTATCGACGAATCCACTTGTTCAGTTTCGAGTGCTCCGAGTGACTGAGTGAATACATCATCTATCACTCTAAGATTCTTATCGAACTTCTGCTTCAACAGCATAGCTCTGGTACTATGTATCAGAGACTTAATCTGATCCATCGAGATATTATCGTCATCACCAATCTTACCCCTGATAGACTCGAAGATGCTGTATGCTATATCATTTAGTGTTACGTGGTACATCGTTTTATAATTTAAAAATCAATCATAAATTCCGTATGACAGATATTATTTATCTGTTGAGCTACATCCCTTGCCTCTTCGGTAGTGAAGAAGTTCACGTTCTCATAATCATCAGAATCAAAGTAGTCAACTAAAATTCGGACAAGATACCTGAGAACTCTAAACTTCATCATTGGACAGTCAAGTTCATCTGTCCCTAACCGTTGAGCGTGAGCAAGACCACTTCCGTACTCTACATAGGCGTTCCTAATATTGTAGAGATAACCGTTTATTTCATCTGCCGTTGCTGCCATTAGGTTTTAAGTGTTTAGGTCGTCCTTAACCTCTTCAGCTTCTTCAATTTTCAAAGGAGCTTTTTCAGTTGCAGGTTTTCCGTTTGAAATAATTCCGAGAGCTTTCCAGCTTCTCATTTCTTTTACTGATACTTTCAAACCTTTCAGCTTGTTAAGTGCGAACGCTGGAAATACAATATCTACCTCAACGTCCAAGAGTTTCCGCATTTCTTTTGAAAATGCTTCAGGGTCAGCAATCTGGAAACGCTCAGGATTGTCCTCGGAAGGTTTTCCGTTCTCCTTTACGTACTCATCACGCATCTTTTGAAACTTGGTAATAGCCTTCTCAACTTCGTCAAATGTCTCAGCTAAATCCCATGCGAGTTGTGCATCGTCAAACTTAGTTTCGACAAGAGTTTTCAGTGCTTCTTCATTAGCCACTAATACTTCTAATTTCATAATACTTTTTGTTTTTTGTTAATACTAATTGTTATTTAATTGTGCTCTAAGATCGTCAATTTCCGCTTTTAATTGCTGGATCGCACGATGATAATATGGAAGAATATTAAATTCATCCATACCATAACGATCAATCTTTTCGATAAACGGGAACATATCCGGAATCACTTCCATACCTTCCTGTGCAATCCATCCAATAGCCTTTTTATTATCTGCTTTCCATGTAAAACTTTTCGGGTCGAACCTCATCAACGCATCCAGAGCATCTACCTCGAACGGTTTAATGTCTTTTTTATTCCGTATATCAGAGGTAGTATAAGAAACCTGACCTGATGTTGTATTGTACCTCATGTAATATGTACCTGTTGCACTCGCAAGAGTTCCCATGTAAATATCCCCGGTAGATGTAATCGAGAAGTCACCTGATGCTAAGGTAGTGAAAGATGAACTGGTGTGAATCTGGAATATACTTAGTCCAGCATCCCATCCCACTACAACATTGGTACTACCATTGTACCTGAAGTGTATCCTTGAGTCCTGACTTGAAGCAGACTGTAGATAAATGAGAGCAGTAGATGTAAGAGCATCAAGAGTAAAAGTTGCTGATGTACTACCCCACATAGTAAATATATTGGTATCAAACTGATAATAAGGAGCTGTTCCAAGAGTACCGCCTGTACCAATATCTACAACAAAGGCTGATGTACTGTCATCCCATCCATAAGTACAGACAATACCTCCTGCTTGTTGAGCAAGACGAATCCTTATATCCTCAGCAGTTCCTTCAGAACGCATATAGAATATTCCATCCGACTGTGCTGCAAATGCTTCGTAATAGGTTCCGGTATTATTTGCTCTTAGTCCAACAGTAAATACTGAATCGTGACTTGCAGTAGTAAGCTGACGACAACTAAGCTGTACAATAGGTAGCCATGATGTTGCGGCATTATAAACTCTTAATTGAAGTTGAGCAAAGTTGGTTGTTACATTACTCACAGAAGTATTATAGATATATAAGTTAGCAGTATTTACAGCCGTTGCACTGTAAGCAGTATTATCATTGGTCTCAAAAAACACTTTACCTGCATTGGTCATCTTGAACCTACTTGCTGATAGAGTTCTTCCTACTCCTGTTGGATAAGCACCACCAGCAGCAAGAATAAAAGCGTCTAAAGCATCATCAAATCCAAAGATGTATTTTGTAGTACCTGCTTCACGAAGCATTAAACTAAGGTCTCCTCCATTGTTTCTGAACCAGTATGTTGAATCGTAATCTATAGATAGAACATTTTCGTAATCAGTTGTGCCTCCACCTCTGAGCATAATATTAAATCGAGCCTGTTGTGTAGTTGCACTGGTTCCCTGTACTGCTAAAACGCAATAGTTATTCTTACCAACTCCGGCAGTACATTGTAGAGATATAGCTGTGTAATCATTTAATCCTTCGTTACCGGGAGTTCTTGAAATAACAAGTGTTCTATTTGGTAATGATGTTGGATAATCTACCCATGCTGAATATGCGTAATTATTGAACATTGCAATAGCTACATCACCAGCATCAGGTTGTACATAAAATTTTACAGTTGCATTGGAAGCTAAACCTACACCTATATTACCTGCATAGGTAATTCCATTGGCATCAGTTGTCCACTGAGTTGCAACGGCTCCAATAGCAGCAAAAATTGCACTTGATGCTGCAATATGATCAGCATCGTTAGTAAGAGTTGTCTCGATGGTATCAACACCTGTTCCTGCTGAGAGAGATAATGTATTAACTTCTAACTCTGTTCCATCAAACTCCATGTTAGCATTGGTCGTAAGCTGACCTGAAGCTGCTGTATAAATAACTCGACCACTTGTTGATAGTCCGGAAACCTTTAGAGTAGGAACAGTAAATGCTCCTGAAAAATATCCTACTGCTGCGGTATAAAGGAAGTCTGTACCACCACCGTTCATATATGGAACCTCACCACTGAGTCCAAGAGCAAGAGTCTGAGTTGAAAATGACAGATTCGCTTGCATATATGTCTCAATCTGAGTAACAGTAGCCTCTGTCAGGATTCCTGAACTTTGTCTGAGCCACGTATCTGTACCTGAGATTGCACCACCGGGAGTTTGACTTGTAATGATTGATGCCTGAGCTACTTGACCACCATCACCTGTACTTGTTACCTGTCCTGTATGGTTCGGGTGAGTGTAATCATTAAAGTTCAGATTTGCATTTAAGTAATTATCAAGTTGTCCAAGAGCAATTTCATACAAAGTTCCACTATCCTCCATCAATAAATTCTCAGACCCAACTACTGAAGCCTTTGGACCCTGAGCAGTGATTGCAGTAGAGTTAAGTGACTGTGCCCCATCACCAACTGAATCTACTTGACCACTGTGATTCGGGTGAGTATATGCTTGAGCAGCTACATAATCAACAACTGCTCCGGATGTCGGTAAAGCACTATCGAGGTCTGTTATTGTAGTTTGGATAGCATCAATAATAGCTGCACTTGATGAAAGTTTTAACGATCCTAATATTGCATCTACGGTTACAGTTAAATCTCCTGTTACAGTAAGTAAACTTCCACTAAATGTAAGGTTTCCACTCGTAGCTAAAGCACCTGTTGCTACAGCAGAGGTAACAACTTCTGGTTGTGTGGCAGCAGCCAATGCTGGAATAGTCACATTTGCAGCATACAAGACTCCCATTTCATACCTAAGAGCTGATACATAATCAAAGTCATCAGTTGTCGAGTTCACGTATGGTATCTGATACTGTGCTCCAAATGATATTCCCGGAGGTAATGCAGCGAGAGCATCAAATACGGCTCCGGACGTTGGTAAGTGCGTGTCATCATTTGTCAGGGAAAGTTCGATTGTATCAACTTGCTGACCACCTGTAAACTTGAATGATCCGGTGGTAGTGAGTGCTGATACTGTAACTCCTCCTGTCACACTAAGTAGAGTTCCACTGAAAGTAAAGTTTATACTTGTTGCAAAAGCTCCTGTAGCTACTGTTGAAAGGATTGGTTGAGCAGTAGAAGCTGCTGCGAGAGATGAAACAGTTATTCCACCTACAACGTTCAGGACTCCTGTAGTATAATGGAGAGAAGAACTGTAATCAAAGTCGGTTCCACCCGCATTTACATAAGGAATCTGACCTACTGTACCTACAGTAAGGCTGCTTATCAGAGAAGAAAGGAGAACTGATCCGTTTACTGTGTCAGTAAATTGAAGTTCACTTGCACTTTCATCAATATATGTGTTGGTATCATTGAAATATAGAGTGGCAACAGTCGGAGAATCAGTAAATTCAAGTGCTGTTACTCCTGCATTTACTTGAGGAATCTGTAACGCTGCTCCTATATATGATGCAGGAGTATCTGTAAGAGCTAAGAATGTAGTTACACCTGTACCTCCTGCTCCACCACCTGCACTTGTATTTGGAAGTTTGCCTCTAAGGTCTTCAGTATCATAAAGTACCCAAAGATCATTCTTATATGTGAAGGTAAACCTTGCAATCAGGAATCCTACTCCTTGAAATATTGATGGAATAGTATATACTGCATAATTTGCAGGGTCTTGAACTGCTGTATCAGGAGTATTAAACGAATAAGTATCTACAGGCAAGTTCATCATCAACTGAGATGGTTCTCCTGCTGAGTTTACTACACCCCAAACTACAAATGAGAATGAAGTATTATTCATACTGACTCCAAGTGCAGTGTCAAGCTGTGTATTTAGATTACTTATAGCTACATAAGGTGTTGTATCATGATTTACTACATGAATATGACCTGATACTTCAAGATCAAATGCGTCAAATGGTTGAGGGTGCATCTGAAAGATTGATCCACTTGTCACTGTCAGCCACACATCATCAGGAGTAGGACCAGTATCAACAGTTACCACACCTTCTGTACCAGTATCCCATTGAGAATCAAAGCGTCTTAATTTAGCTCCGATGTGAGCCAAGTGACCTTGACCAGCAGTGTCCTGAAGGTGATCATTAAAGTTCTGATTCCTTAAAGGTCCATCGGTTCCTGTTGTAGTTGCTGATTGAAGAACAATCTGAGCAACTTTAATATGCTCTACTATTGGAAATCCAACTGTACTGAGTGTTAGAGCCTTAGTAGATTCAAGAATATAAACATAATTGGTTATAGGATCATCATCATCTCCGGCAGTAAGGATTATATCAATAGTTGAACTGGTATCCACCAGATGAAAACCATCTTCAAATAGATAAGTCAGCCAATCATTTCCCTCTTGGTCATCAAGATGTCCTGTTATAACTCCTCCTGCTTCTGTTACTACGAACGAAAATGACTCCCTGATTGTACCGTTATGGAAATTATCGAAGGTATCATTGAAACTTCGTGTAAGTGATACAAATACTTCACCGTCAGGAGCAGTACTATTATCAACAACACCACCGACAGATATGTTATACGATGGGAACTCAGGTCTTACATTGGTCAATTCTCCGGGAGTTTCAGATACATATAATTGATCTCCAAGAAGCCATGTTTCACCAACTGAACCACCACTACCATCACCACCTCTTGCACGTCCAAATCTGGTAGCAAGACCGACCTCACCATCAGGAATATCCATAGTGGCTACCATAATGGTTCCCTCTACGCCTATCCATACAGATGCGTCTGTTTTCTGTACTGTAGGTAATATGAGACTACCTACCAAGAAACCTGCTTTAGGTCTTAAAACAGTGAGATTATCAAGTTGTCCTCCTGTGTCATTGTAGATAAGAAGGAATATTTCTTGTCCAACCTGCAATACTGGACCTAATCCGGTGTCAATATTGAGGGTATATTCGTTATCATTCCACCAAACGAGACCTTCCAGAACGCCTACAATAGCAGAACCTTGTTTAAATAGAAGTGATTCTACTGCACCTTTCTTACCTGTACCAATATCTAAGGTTGTACCATCCCAAGTGAGATCAGTACTTGTTCCTAACGCACCTGTAGCAACTGCGGTTGTAACGAGTTGTGCTATTGAAGATGCTGCAATAGCTGAGACATTGATATTTGGAGCATTAAATACTCCGGTTGTATAATGAAGTGAAGGAGAGTAGCTAAAATCAGTTCCCCCTGCGTTCATATAAGGCATTTGTCCAACAGTCCCAAGACTGAGTAGTTGAGACAGTTCAGCAAGTGTTTTTGTGCCTGTTACTCCATCTGTAAATTCAAGATTATTCGACCCATCTTTGATAATGGTAGTGCTTCCGTCGATTACGAGTCCACCTGTGGCATTTATAGAGCCTGTGGTTATGATGTTTGTTCCATTGAAAAGGAAAGCTGCACTGTACAGGAAGTCATCTCCACCAGGATTCATATAAGGAACCTGTGTGGTAGTTCCGTAAGAAGCAAGTCCTAAAGATGCTACGCTTCGTTTGGTAAGTAATCCTGTACTATCGTCAATACCAAGAAAATGATCTTCGGTATCATCTGAACCAAGTGTGGGTGCAAAAATTTGACCTGTTTGATTAAATTCCAACATAGTACCTGCACCATTTACATACATCTGTAATGTAGCATTTGCAGGTGTTGCATTATATGCCCAAATCAATCCTCCATAAGTACCGTTTGATTGTCCAAATAGGAATCTGGACTGTCCGGTTAAATGACCAACTGTTAAATCTGTCCTTGATGTCCCTGTAGCATAGTTGAAAGCTGTTCCAACCTGAAGAGAATTTCCTACAAATAGATCATGATCAGTAGTAACAGGACGAGAGTTTGCTCCTACATCTAATGTCAATGAAAATTCTCCATGAGCACTAAATGTCTTTTCTCCTGTAACAGTCTGATTTGTTGTAACAGTCACATAATCTGTAATAACAGAAGCAGCGATTGCAGCAGTTATTACATCATCGTTTACTAAGGCATCGGCTGCACCTGTGAGTGCAGTATCCTCAATATGAACGACTTTTGCTCCTGTTGCTAAGAACAGTTGCATGATCTGAGCCGATGTATTAGCTATAAATGTATCAGTATCTACATCAGAAGCATCAATATTACTAACAGTTAAAAGACCACCTACCCAAGTGAAACCTGATGTGTAGAAAAAGTTGTTTGGACCTGAGTTCATGATCGGTATCTCTCCTGCTAATCCGAAAAGGACTTGTGTAGGTAAAGCGTCAAACACTGCTCCGGAAGTTGGCAAATGAGTGTCGTCATCTGTTAGAGTGGTTTCAATAGTATCAACAGTAGCTCCTGTGGTGAGTTGTAATGAGCCTCCTGTAAAGGTTCCTGCTGAAATATCAAGTGTTACTACGAGATTAGAGTTCAATGCAGTCAGTGTAGTACCATCGTAATACAGTTTGTTATCCTTTATCAACTGTCCGGTCACTAAATCACTGAGTACCAGTAGAGGTGTAGTAGGTGCGATCAGTGCTGCAACGTAGATATTCGATACCTTGAGTATGCTTGAGTCATATATCAACCCTGTTGAATATGAGAAATTTGATGCTCCATCAGAAAATGGAATCTTACCAATGCTTCCTATACTGATTACACTGTTAGGTCCGGGAACCCATTCTCCTCCATTCCACGTCAATACTTCAGATAGATTCGGTGCAACAGTGCTTGTATCAACATCAGAATGAGTGTCGATTGATCCGTCAGCAGAAATTTTAAGGGTGTTTAAATCTACTGCAACATCAACTTCATCAATAGCATCTTGGACATTTGTTGCTGCAAGACCTGAACCTGAGTTATCATAGCTTACATCAACAGCAATAGCACCTCCGGGAGCAGCTTCCCAATAAGTACCGTTGAACGTAAGAACGTCATTGAGAGAAAGAGAGGTAATGTTTACATCAGCATTATCATTTAATACTTTTATAGGAGGAACTCGTACAAATGTATTGTGAAGATTTCCAACATATACATCAAACGTTTTTGCTGGTCCTTCTGTACCTAATTTTGTACAAAGAATGTGAGCACGGAATCTGGTAGTAGCTGGTATTATTATCTCTTCTCTTAGAGTACCAGATACATTGATATTGTATCTCTGAACAGAACTCATGTTTCTAATATCACTCTTCAATACAGCAAGAGGACGTACACCGAGATCACCAACTGGTTCTGATAGTATTCCGGAATCAGTAACTACACCTGCTGAATCAGCAAGATAAATTTCTACAGTAATTATCTCATTTGCTCTACCATCATCTACCTCTACCTCAACTCTTCCGTTATAAGTACCTGCAAAAAATCTTTGAGGAAGTGGAAACGCATCACTGAGAAAGTCACTTGGAAGAGGAAGAGTCTGATTATCATCGACTATTACACTGAGTTGAACACTTCCGACAGTACCTTTATCTTCTAATTTTACTGCATAAAAGGTTGCAGCACCCGATGCTGCATCTCCTGTAAACCATTGATTCTGATGTACGATACCAGCAAGATTCAGTTCACTTACACCAATAGGATAGATCGTGGAAACGAATATAACTCCGTCAGAATTACCCTCTACTGCAACGATACCTATTGCAAATGGATTATCAACAGGTTCAACATTGGTCATCTCTCCGAAACTAACAGGATCGACCCACAAAAGGTCTCCAACTGTCCACGCTGAAGTATCTACACTTTTGACATATCCGTATGTAACGAGCTTGAATTTCCCTGTGACACCACTGACAGCAGTAGTATTCAGTCCAAATGGAATACCTTTACGTAGGTCTCCTGCTCTCGGTCTGCTTACTTTCAGGAAATCAGGATCGGGAATATGTGTCCCAACAACCATATAAACCTTTGGAGTTGACGCTGGTACAGGTGTTAATGTCTCATCAATGACGTTTATAAATACCTCTTGTCCAAGATTTTGAACCTGTCCGTCGGTAGTTGGAGGTAAATAATAGGTATCAGTACCCGGATCGTAGTTTACTGTTGCAACAAATGTAAATTCTAATCCGGTTTCTCCACCGTTTACAGTAGCATATCTACCTGCTTGACCAGTATAATCACTTGGAGTATCGTCCAGTTCAAGAAAACTCTTAGCGTAAGTCAATGCAACTTCATCTATAGCGTCCTGAACATTGGTAGAAATCATTGGAAAAGATGGAGCAAATGTAACAAGTGCAGCAGCATAATCTGCATATTCACCTACCACATCTCCTATACGACCAAAGACTGAATCTACAGGAAAATCTATAAGAGCGTGTATATCTCCGTGATAATACTTCTGTGTGTTTGAATCATAGTGGAGAACGTCATTATTCCCTCTAACCTTATCAACATCAATGAGTTCAATGAGTCTATTTACTCCGGAATAATTAGGAGTAGAAGGAGTTTCCAATAGAATTATACCGTCAGTAGGAACTTGTTCTGGAAGAGGTATTGGATCACTTACCTGAACGATCCCATCTGTCCCAACAAGAACTCCGGGAGAAGGTGTTACTTCCGGAAGCACAATCAAAGGCGTTGATCCTACAGGTGGAGTTCCTGCTCCACCACCGAGTTCTATGATAGCCATATTAGTAGTAAAGTTTACTACCATTCTTAACCATGTCGTCAAGAACGATAAGCATATTTATAAGTTCTTCGGTCTTGGCTATAAAAGCAGAGGTTTCGATTGCTGTCAGATACGCTCCCATGAGATCAGTTTCCATGATTTTCCACAGAGCATCACTGTCCTGACAGTCGCACCATGCTGGAATTTGTCGATATTTATCGTACACAGCGACTTTCACCTGACCATAAACGAGAATGGTGACTTCGAGAAGTTGAGTTACTTCAGTAGCACCAAGCTGATCTTCACCAGTATAAGTGACATTGTACTCAAGCGCATACAGACCATCTTCAAGCAACTCATCAGCTCCATCACCAAGTAAATCTGATGTAATGGTAAAAACCAGTTCAGATTGATCTGTAAACGGTCCAGTATTCAGAGCATATAAATCAACTTGATCTTTAACCTGTGCTGTATTTGAAACTCCTGTAACAGTTGTGTCAAGTGTGATAGCAGTAATCTCAGTCACTTTTGCAGTAACTTGTTGGAGTTCCATTGTTCCACTGAGAGCAGCAGCCGATGTAGCTATAAATCGTTCACCAACTAAACCATTTGCAGCACCTATACCAATAAAAAAAGCAGTATTTCCATTGTTATTTACAATCTGATATAGAGTGTTTGTTACAGTAGGAGCAGTTGCTACAAGATTTGGAACAATCGAATAGTCGTAGTTGCTGGTATCTGTCAGAACAATAGCTTTGTTATCGTTCTGCTCTTGATATCCTAAAGACATTGTAAGGTCCATCTTATTTAAGTTTTAACGATTAAAATTAAATAACGTACTAAGATTGATACCTATCTTCACAGCATAGACATTCTGATCACCCTGTCGTCTGTACTGAAAGCCGTAAATTCGGTTATATTTCACCAAATCATAGTCTATTCCAAAGGTAAAGAATTTATCATTACCACCTGCTATTGCAGATAGATAGTGTCCGGTGACATATTTAGGTACTTTTATCGTCGTTATAATAGGCTTATACACAGGCTTTTCCGTAACCGTTTCGATTGTCCGGATCACGGTGCGATAATCCCACTCAATTTTTAGGTCTTCAATGGCTCCCTTTACCATAATATCAACCCACACATTGATCTCCTTTTCCCTGACAAGCGAATCCCTGTAATGGGTGATCGTAGTATCTCTCTCGTCTATTTCGGCTGTCGGGGTACTGGTAGTACTTTCGATCTTAGTAATGTAAACTGTGTCAGTTTTGGTTACAACAGGCTCCATTGGAAGATTTTCAATGGAATCAACGAAAGTGATAAAAGCATTTAAAGAGTCTACAACAGTTTGATTGACAATGACTTTTCCTTCAGGGAGAGGTTTAAATTTGTACACAATCCATCCTCCTACTAACATACCGATAAGTAGAAAAAAGAAAAGTCCTATTGCACTACTCCTTCTCATTCACCTCGATCTCTTTTTGTTTCGTTTTATTCCATCCTGAGCCTGTAAGTAGAGCAGCAAGACCACCTACGAATATTCCTATTCCGGACCACTCTACCGTTTCACCTTTAAATGTCTGTATAACTACATGAACCATAATGCCTATAATTGCGAGAGCGACTGAAATTGAAATTATAGTTAAACTAAATCTCATCGCTGATCCTTTGACTATCGCTTTAGGTTTTGTTCTCATGGTACATATAGTTCAACGTGTGGACGGTCATAAAAGTTGTTATCTGCAAGATCACCATCCTTATCCCAATTCCCTCCCCACCGGACTTTATGAGTAATAACTCCTTGCAGAAACAAGAAGTCACCAGCCATGACCAGAGATGCTGCAATATATGTGAGATGTGGTATATCCCAAATGAGTTCAGGTTTATCTGGTACATACACGCAGAAATCTACTGCAAGAGATGGGTTGTGATTATGCTTTCCTACGATAGCGTAACCATCAATATTGGTCTTCTTCAGTTTAGGTTTAGTCAGTTTCCACCGTCCATCAATAAATTCTCTACCTGATTTGTAGAGTTCATGTTGTCTCTCAACAGGTCGGTATCCCTCTGTGAGGGTAAAATCTACGAGACAATACTTTAATACCCAGTCTATAACTGTTTGTAGATCAGTATGTAAAGTGTCGAATTGTATCTTCGATCTGTTGCCTAAACTATGTGGTAGTAAGCTCATGGTTTCTGACGATTAACTTGTGCAATATACTGCTTCACCTCATCAAGCATATCCTTGATCTCAGCTCTTGTCACATAGGTTTCCTTGATGTCCCGAATATCATGGGTATTGGCATTTATAACCAATACCTTATCGTTCGCAAAATCAATGTGATTATCGAATTTTACAGCTACGATTGCCAGTTCAATTTGCAAGACTTCTGTATTATCGTTCAGCTCCTTTACTCGTCCTAATGCTACAGTCATAATCGACAACAATACCGACAGCAATACCGTATTGACCCATCGTGAGATGTTTTCTTTTTTCACATTCATGGTAGTGTAAAATTGAATATAGAAAAAAAGGGAACATGGGATTTCCATGCTCCCTTTATTATGAAAGGTTGTCGCCTACTATTAGGTTACGTTCCCAACTTGAGCAGAACCGATTCCCCACAGGGTTACGATGATCTGGTCAAGAGCCAAAAGACCGAGACTGTCGGCTTCCGCAGTATTGGATACCAGTGTTCCATCTCCGTTCACGTCCACGTCCCATGCAACCATGATAGTCTTGGGAGACTCGGTTGGAGTTCCCTGAGCAGCCTTGAGGTTATGCTCATGCTCGATAACGAGCGTATCGTACCATGTAGTACCAATTCCATCAGTACGATTCACAACACCTGCTTCAGGGAAGCCTCTGTAAATGAACTCGTCAGACTGAAGTTCTCCTTCAAGATTGGCAATATACTGTCCTGTTCCGACTCCGGGAAAAGCTGCGGTGGTAGTGATGATCGAAGGACCAGCGTTGGCAAAGTCAATCTGAGTGCTCCAAAAGCAAACATTTGACCAGTAGTAACCTGCTTTGAACTCACGATCTACACCGAGAAGTTTCACACCATAACCAGCAGCTAAGGCAGTAGCAGTAGCTACGATAGCCACAGCAGCCTCGGCAGCAACAATAGTGTCACCCTGAAATGCTTGGGAAAGAACTGCGGTTTCACTTGCAGCGTCGATTGACACGACCTTATACAGAACTGCTGTAAGAACAGTGTCGTCCGGACCAACGAGATCGCCAACTGAAAGAACAGCGTCGATGGCAGTTGCAGCAAGAATTACCTTACTCCCCTTTGTAAAGGTAACTGTACCTGTACCAGTTGCAGCAGTCCTTGCTCCACCGTTGGTCATTCCAAAAGTGATATCCTGTTCAGTTTCACGAGAGTAGTTAGCAATCAGACTTGCAACAAGTCCAAGAGCAATAGCCTCCTGAGTATAACTTGCAGCCAGAGAGTTCGACTTATAAAAGCCTTCCTTGATTTTTTGCTGCATGAAACCAGCAGTGGTCTTGTCAAGGATGTTCAACCTGATGGTGTAGATGTTGGTAGCGGCTCCATCAATCGAACCGGAAACACCGTTCCATCCAACATAATCAAGTTGTTGAGTCTCCTTTGCAGTGGGAGTCAGATTGTAATGCTTCACCATGTAAGGAAGAATGATATCGGAATGAATGAGCTTGGTCCCACTCCTTTGAATGAACTTGAATCCTAATGCTGCTTCAGCAGCAGTAGTTGCGTTGTTAAGAACAACGTTTCCGGGAGTTGTAATGACAACTTCACCATCTGCAAGTTGAGTGTAGACGTTGATTAACTCATCTACGACAGCACCCCTTGAAGGGTCTTTTCCGATAAAAAGTTGAGTTACGTTTCTAATTGTGTCCATTGTATATGAGTATTAAGTTAAACTAAAAATATTTTTATTCCTGTTGTTCTTGTATAGTACTGATCTGAAATCCTTTCTCATCCTGAAGTGCAGCGTAGGCAAGTTTAACAGCCTTATCTACAATTGCACGATGTATAATCGGATCAAGTTCACAATTAAGTCCTGTGTGATAATCTACAAACCAAATTCCATCTATAGTATCGTCTGTACCAGCATATACCACATCACTTGTCTCAGGAACAATGATCGCTCTTGGTTTCCGATCAATGTGCAGATGTATAGTCGTGAGGGTAAATGTCCCATCAGTTATATACTCATGTTCTTTTGAGGATTCGTCTGCACTGTCGATCCTCCAAATCTTTCTGATGTTTGGCTTCTTGTAAGGATTGTCCTTATTTATACTGTAGAAGTCATCATCTATTGGGTCTACTTCAATATCAGTAATCGCATTTCCTGCAATTTTATCAAAGTAGAAATTACCTGCTATCAAAGCAATGTCTGCTCTTTCATTACGGACCTTGAGAACAGGATCAGCAACAATGAGTGTTCCAGCTACTCCTGCTTCACTTGTATCTACAGGAGTTTGAGATGATACTGTAAGACTACCCGTTGCAACCTTTTTAACAACATATTCTATATTATTAGCAGTAGTTGTAGCACCTGTAACAGTTATCACATCTCCTTCACGAAATCCAGCAGTTACGAATCCGTTTGCACTATCTTGAATAACATTGGGTCCTGATACAAAACTGAGAGTAGCACCCCCTATAGAAACCTGTAGGGGGGTACTAAACCCGTTTGGATAGTTACCAGCAGTAAATGTCGAAAGGGGAATGACCTGCCTCAGACGAGACATAGCTTTCTTATTCTTCTCATCATAAGCACTGGACTCAAGTATGTCATAGACAAGCTGTTCCTGTGATCTGGTAAGAAATGTAGAAATCTCTTTCGGTACATATCCCGGAGCATCAAAGTTGGTTATGCGATCATATCCAACGTCAAACTCATATTTCATTTGTTCTGCGGTCATGCTATTTTATTTAGCAAGGTCAATCTGATTCTTTATGCGTAAATACTCATCTTGATGTTTGTCATCCTTGAGCCACTGAATACACTGATGAAGACTCTTTCCGAGAGGAACACCATCGACAGTTTCGATGTTAGTTCCTACCATCCTGAGTGATCCTGTTTTCAGACCTCTGTGTACCAGAAGTTTGAAGTCATAATTACCAGCATCCTCAATTACCTCAACAACTCCTGCAAGATCATTGTCGATCAAATCCTGAATATCAGAATAGTAAGTATCCTTATTAGAGTTTTCACTCGGACGCTTACTCTTGGCGTTCTCAAGATAATAGACTGTGAGGAAGTCAAACATTGTGTCTCCTGAAGAATCAATCTTCGAGAGGTACTTGTAAGCCTTCTTCATCAAGTCAGCCTTCCTGATCTTATCAGTAAATTGCTGTCCTTCATGCTGTAAGGCAATCCGGTAAGTACCACTTGCAAGTCTCTTATCCCACTCAGGAGCTACAATACCTCCATCAGGTTGTGAGTTTAACATCAGTACTTTATACTGCAAATACTGTATCGGATCACTTAGGTCAAGAGTCATCAAGATCGTTTTATCAGTTACGATATCATCGGTCTTTCTGACGATTACCCTGAAATCGTGCCAGAAGTTGTCCTTCTTACGGTACGGATTCAGGTCTCCTCCTTCGAGATCAAGATCAGAATTATTTTCAAAGAACTCTCTTTCTTCAACTGTCAAGGGATTCTTCAGTCTACCTGTGTCCTTGTCAATAGGAACCTGAATACCAATACTGGTGTGATCATACATGAACGATCCAGAGTGTCCATCGGGAAGCCACTTCCCCGAACGGAGAATGGGCTTCACGTGAACCTTGGTATTTGGTAGATGAAAAATCTTCTTTTCTTCCTTAACTTCTTGTGCTGCAACAGGTTGTTTAACAGTTGCAACGGCTTCTTCTTCTTTTTTAGCCATTTTTCTTCTTCTTTAAATATGTGAAAGAACTACCCTGTCACCCTCACTTAGAGGATGATAGGCTTATAAGTTGCAGTACGTGTGGGATCGTAAACGATAGCTCCACCAGTGTACGCCCTGTGCTCGGTCCAAGCATCCTTAGGATTACTCATAATCCGGTTGGTCTGACCGATAGTGAAAGGATCTCTCAGTCCAGGCTCATAACCACGGATGTCTCCAAACTTGGCAAGAGCAACTTTCTGAATGTTAGGCTTTCCATCGGAAGTTCCCATGTTCAGGATTTCGTAAACACGACTCTCGGCAAGTCCTTGTCCACCGGGGAAATAAATCTTGTTACGAGCGAAGTCATCTTTCAGAGCATCGTGAACAATGTTCACCTTGATCCCGTTGGGACCGATATACTCTAAGAACTGACCACGGAATCCCATTGGAGCCATTGCTCCGGTAACTCCTTTTCCACCGGAATAAATCCTGTAGTTGTCCCTTGCAGGAGTGTACAGTGAGGTGTAATTTTCGAGAGCCTCATGGAATTGATACATTCCCCATTCTCCTGTCAAGACAGTCACTTCACGTTGTCCCATCACAATCTTACCAACGGTAAGGTCAAGGAGCATTTCAGTGAATTTCTTGATGTCAAAGGAGTTATAGGTATTGTAGTTGGCAGCTTCCATTTGCTGCTTGATACCTGCACCCATTTGCAGAATACGACCCGATTTACCACGTTGAACGTACTTGCCGTCCTTGGTTTTGTTGGTCGTAGAATACATGATCATGTGATTGATCTCATCCTGATACTGCATTTCCAGCTCGTATGAACGGTAGTCCATCCAAGTAGTCATCATCTTCTTCGATACTGGATCGACCCAAGAGAATTTTACTGGACGCTCGATCATGTTGCCGGGAATGGTATCCTGCATACGGATCATGGTAAAGGCGTTCATCATTTTGTAAGGGAACGTGTAATGTACACCTCCACCTTTCACGGACAATTCTTGCTCCACAGGAGAGAAGTCCTTTGAGAAACGTTTTCCCGGTACGAGTTCATCGTAAGGAACAAAGAGATCAGGGTCTCCTGTGTTCAGCTTACATCTGTATCTCCAAAGTCCACCGACATTTACAGGGTCCGCAAGAACCAGAATCGGATATACTTCAAGACGCTCACCGACAATCTGGTTCACATCAGTAAAGTATGCTTCAAAGAAAAACAGGTAAAACTCTCCGTAATTCAGACCTGCTTGTTGTGTAGCAGTCAAAGCAGTACCAGCCTCATCCAAAGAAGCCTTTGCAATAGGAATGTTTTTCTTCCCATTAGTGGTTATGTCCCAAGTAAAATCATCATCACTCGGAAGAGTGAGAGTAGGGAACTGATTAAGATAAGCGTTTACAGTAGCACCAAGATTCGCTTGATGAATCATGGTAGCAACTTTAGACGCTTGTTGAGGCTCAATACCGAACCTGTAACCCAAGTGTGACTTGGTTACGAGACCAGTGATGTCCTCGGATTCATAAAGTTGAAATGGTGAAATTCTCATTTTTGCTTTTTTAGGAGCTTGTTAATACTAAATTTATAGTCGCCTGAAGGCTTTTTCAAACTCATCAAGCTCATCCTCGTTTAATTTCGGCATTACAGTTTTACCTGCAACTGTTTTTTCTCTCGACTCGAACGCAGTACGAAACTCGTCCGTTGCTTTGGTTTTCTGAACCTTTGCGATTTTCGAGAAGTCAGGTTTCATCTGACCATCGTCATCTATATTAAAAAGACCGAGTCCATGATAGTAATGTATCATCATCTCAAAAGCATCAGGATTCTTACTCCTTGTCAGTGTTACAGGGTTGAGAGGATTACCATTTGCATCTTTTGCAATAGGTACAGTCATCGACTGCATAATCTTCTCTCTGGTTGGTTTCGTCAATTTAATTCCGGGAATAATCTCCGGAGTTGTTTCAACCTGTCGCTTCATCCTTGCAACACGCTGACGAATACCATCTTGACGAGCTTGTTCCTGTTGTTGTACTCCCTGTTCAAGATCATCAATTTTCTTCTTGAATCCACTTGAAACTCCTTTGAGAGCTTTCTTTGCTTTCGACCCAAGGTTCTCAAGAGCCTTGTAACCTTCAATCTCTTCAGCAATCTCTTCAGTAGAGAATCCTCTCATTGACAGAGATGTACTTACAACTTCTTCTTGAAGTTTTTCGTCCTCAGCGACCTCATCCTCAGTTAATTTCGAGTACCTTTCAAAGTTGCGTTTCGCAATAGTGTACTCGTCAACTGGAAGACCCTTCTCTTTAGCTTCATATAGAGTCCTGTCCTCATCGGTTAGCGATTGCTTGAAGTTTTCTACACCTGCTTTGACCTGTTCACGAACAGATATAATTGAAAGTTCTTTCAATGCAGCAGCTTCATCTCCATCGTTTCTTTCCTTTAAAGTAGCCCAATCTTCTTCATTAAAATCAAGAAAGACTCCCTCGTTGGCTCTGTCTCGTGCGAAGGCTAAATAAGGCGAAGAAGAAGAAGAATCGCTCGAACCACTACCGGAGGGAGTCTTAGTCTTTTTAGTTTCTTCTGTTTCAGTCTTTTCAATGAACGCTTCCGGTTTATCCGGATCAATAGTTTCCGATGGCGTATCGTCAATCTCGAATGTTCCATCTTCATAAATTGAGGCTACCTCTTCTTCAGGTTTCTTCTCAACTTTTGGTTTCTCTTCAACAGTCTCTACTGCTGGTAATTCTTCTGTGTTGACTTCGATTAACCCGTCGCCAACATTCAGGTCAAAGAGTTGATCTCTTTGGTCTTCGCCTTGTTTCGCCATTTTCTTCTTCCTTTATACAAAATTAGATTTATAAAATACCTAACACAACTTGTTAGGTGTAATTCTTAATTCCTTATAGCTTATTTAGCAGTTTTTACAGGTTTTTGCATCGCTTTTTTCTTGTCAATTACCTCAGTTGCCTTATTGTGACGTACCGTTTCGGAGTGTTTTTGACCTTCAAGAGTATATTTACGATCCATTTCTTCCCAATCTTTCTTGAGTTTTTCTATGGTTTCACGAGCCTTATTAGCAGTATCATCGTTCTCTGCGGAGTCTGCCTGAATCTGAGCGACTGTAATACTGGTTTCACTCTTGATTAGAGTCTCCTGCATCTTCTGCTCACGATCAGCTTGCTTGCTCTGAGCCTCAGCTTGAACAGCTTGCTGCTGAACTTCTATCTGCTGCTGTTGAGCTTGTTGTGCAGTCTGTTCAGCTTGTTCTTCGTAAGCCTCAATTTTTCTCCGTATGCTTGACATTGACTCGGAGAGGTAAATATCCATGAGACCGCTAAAGTTAATCTTGTCGTTCTGAAGTCCTGCCTGAGCAAGCTGTTTCATGGTTGCAACCAGTTCAGCATCATTGGTAGCATTGGAAATCATGATACCGTAATCAGCTTCATTGAATTGCTGACCATCAATCTCAGTAATTACAGAAGCCATTTCATCCGAGATGTACTGCAATTTCTCATGAGATTTGTTTCTCCAAGCATACTTCGCTGTCTCAAGAAGAGTCTCAAGTACACGCAACTTCGTATTGTCGTGCATCATAAACCACTTCTCAGTGATGTGAGAGGACTGAGTAACAGCTCTTTCAATACCTCCGACAGTCTCACGATTCTCAATTTGTCCCTGTCTTTGCTGGTTTACACCAGCGATCTCACCAAGCTCTTGTTTGATAAATCCGAGCATCATTACGTGTTGCTGAATATAGGAACCCATCTCAAGATCGAGAACCTTTGAGTTCTGGTTCATCTGACCTGCAAGTTTCCCTGTAGCAGCACCTTTGTTACCTTCTTTAAATGGGTCTTCAATCGCCCATCCAAGTATCTCAGCATAATACATCCACTTATCCATGTCCCAACCATCAGGGATTCTGGACGTGTCCATGACAGAAATCTTCCCTTTAGATTTTGCAAAGGCAAGTTCAGTTCTGTACATGAATACATTATATAGGTACTGATAAGGTTTCATTCGATCCATAAGCGAACGAGATTGGGAGGTGTTAGTGTTATAGATCGTTCCAACATAACCGCTACCACCTGCTGATTTGTTTCCCATTCTCCGGAATTGGATCGGTCTTGGTCCCCATTTAACATAAATGTCCTCTGCGATACGGGTTCCTTCCCACCATTCGTTGATCCAGAACCACTCAATTTTCTCTCCAAGTTGCTCATTGACTTTATAGTTTTCATCTACAAGTTTTTTCTGAAGTTCGTTCTCTTCGTCGTACCATGAAACCTCACCAACTTTACGCATGGAAACCCAAACGGTTTTTACTACACGAACTTCTCCGTTATCATTATATGCAGCAATGTTTCTTGTAGCAGTATCATCAGGATCAAACATAGCATAATCCCAATCTTGTCCCTGTTGTCCATCAATATCTCCTATAATTTTGACAGGATTTTCTACAGGACGAAACACATCATAGTGAATCATATTGGAGTTTTTCTCTCCTCCGGTCACTCCTTTTTCAATTTGGTCGATCTGAGTAGAAGTGAGATAATCATAGTAATTGTCTATGACCCAACGGATTGGTTGATATGTATCTTCAATAATGATGTCAGCATCTTCAACCTGATATGATTGTCCTGTACGAATAATTGTGAGAGTGAGAGGATCAACTTTACGTACAATAGGTTCTCCACCTACAATATCAATATTGTAAACTTCTGTTCCTCCTACTAAAGCATCTTCGAATCCACGGTTAAATTTGAGTTGAAGCTCCTGCTCCTTCCAGAGATACTGAAGATACTGAGTGGCTCTGCGTTCACGAAGGTCCTGAGTTTCATACTTATTCCACTTGGTCATCTTCTCAAGCTCTGCTGCCATTTGCTCCTCATCGTACTCCTCTGCTTGAATTGCTTGAACAACTATATTGTCAATCATAGTTCGCTGACCCTGTTCCTTCTCAGAAATAGCATCAGGATTGGTAACGGTAATACGCCAATCAAATCTGCGTTTGTATTCCTCACCAATAAGTAGATCAATCTTAGGATTTGCAATCGGATAGTTCTGCATCTTAGCAGGGAAGGTTGCACCTTTAATTCCCCACGGGTTGACAGCTTGTTCAATATCTCTCTCGTCAAGAATATCAGCACGAAGATTATAATTCGTTAGCATTGTCCGTTTATCTTGAACTATGTCAGTGTCACTGTTATAAGAAAGATCAATTGAGGCTTCGATACAATCTATCACAAATTGTTTTCCCTTGGCTGTTGTCTTTTTCTTCTGAAAAGGAAAATGAGCTGTCCGTTTTAAGGTTGCTCCTATCCCTCCGGAACCACTTGTGTTATAAGCCATGATATGTAGTTTTTATAAAATTATGAAATTTTTAGCTTATCAGTCTTAATAAAATCCATTATTGTTTTAGAGTCATATTTACTTGGACCAGTAATATGACGGTTAAAAAATGGATCACCAGTTATCTGTTCGACTTTCTTATCTCTCACGTAACGCTTGAACTGTAAGCGATCCTCACGATATATCATAAGCAATATTAGAGATGATATATCATCGAAGTTATCCTGTGGATTCCATCCAATAATTTCTTTTAAAAGAGGTATCGAACGGATTTTGTCCAGATTCGTTACCTCTGATCCTTCCTCTTCTCCGTAAGCAGTAGCACTCATCCATTCTACTGCACGTTGCAGTCCGTATAAGATAACAGGAGTGGAGCCGTAAGTTCCTTTACTATTATTCCCAAACGTATTAGCCTTGCTAATGCCTTTATCTTTAAGGATTTCCGGTTCATCAATAAGTAGATGAAGCTGTGCTCTGTTGTACAGATACCCGTAAATACCTTTCTTATTTCTTTCGTAATTGGCTGTCGCATTGTAATATTTCAGAATCCTGCGACAAGTTTCAAAGAATTGATCTGCGGTTGCAGGTCTGCCTTTGTAATGACAGACAATTCTATCGGTAAGTAAATCCATTACAATGATGGAACCCACCGAGTTAGTGGTGGATTCATCATCATCATAAGGGTCAATAGCAGCTATATAACGACCAAATTGAATTTCACCTGCTTCGTTAGTTATAGGCTGCTCATATATTTCAATAACTCCCGGTTTCTTGTTATCCTTGATAGGATATTCACGCAAGGGAATACCAGTAGTATTATATTCAAATTTTATACGTTGGCTAAGAGGATCAACAATAAGGTCAGCCAACCAAATACTATCAACAAATTTGCTCTGGTTTGTGAGAATGTGTGATAGCCGAGCTGATGCCCTGACCGTATCGAACATAGTCCCCTGTACCCTGAGGAACGCTTCTGAAGGGGTCTTTGGCTGCTGTGTAATGAATTTATTGTAAGCGGCACGAGAACCTCTTCTACGTTTTTCTCGCTTCTCATCAAGCGAAAGCTCTGCAATTTGTCTGTGTGAGTTACCTTCCTTATCCACATAAGGAAGGACTTCCTGTTTTTCCTTGCCATTGATGTAGTGTTTTATTGTCCTACTACCGGGATAGTACCACATGTCATCTATAAACCATCCGCAATCTCCGGTTGCGTTTTCATCGTAAATATTTTCGTAAGCCTTTAATCCGTAGGAACTTGGATCATAAAACATCTCTGCAAAATCCTTCGTACCTCTTTCCATATCACCACCTGTTCCCCATATCAAAGGGATTCCAGTCATAATCTCTCCATCTCGAAACGTTGGTTCAGAGATGGTATAAGCAGTCAGGAGGTGTTCAAATTTACCAGCTTCTTCAAATCCCATAACGTCGATGGATTCTCCAATGGATTTGAATGGGTTATCCTTAAACGATACCGCTTGAACTTCAGACATATATCCATCTTCCACGTCGATTCCTGTCGCAGGATCACGCATGATAAAAGAGGCTCGGAAGTGATCTCTCTTGGATAGTTTTCCTTGTTTCTTCCCCCAATCAGTAATCCTGTTAAGATGGTTGATCGAAAAATGGATACCATCAAGCGTGACTTTATAATGCCCTTTCTCGTAGGCTGCGAGAATATTGGTTGATGCTGGAACGAAATTGTAATTGTACGCATATACTCCTGATGAAACTTGATAAGTAAATCCTTTACGTCGAGACTTCGCAATAATCATTCCCTGTTTGATATTCTGTTTATAGGGTCCTTCTGCTGCACATTGCTCGAACTCGTTGAACCAGTAGAAGTTATGATCTAAAAATCGTGGAAGGGTGATGATCTTTCGGTTCTCTCCGACTTTTTCCGCACCTGTATTAGGGTCAATCGGTCTTGCTTTGATGAGACAAAAGTTGAGGTAAAAGTAGTGTCTTCCTGTAACACGTACACCTCCCACGCTATACCCATTGAGAACTCTATATTCTTGTTCATCCCAATAATCGTTGTAGTCTTTTGATCCGTATGGAGCATCAGTGTAGTAGCCATGTCTAAGGAAATGTCTCCCTTCTTCCTGAAACACAGCACTATTGATGAACTTCAGGTAGTCCTGATTAGAGTTTCGAATCGGATTCTGAAACTCTTCTCCCCACGGTTTAGCTACAATTATACTCATATCATTATCCTCGTCTTTCAGGTGGTAACTCTCGCTGTCCAATCTCAGTACGTCCTCGAAGCTGCATAGTATCAGTGAGTTCTTTTTCTACCTCGTCCCTAAGTATTTTGAGAGATTTAACCATATCACCCATTGATTTTATATTGGCAATAAAATTCTTAGCTGCAACTCCATTCTCGTCTTCATCAAAATTAGGTTCTCTAAAATAATCTCGAAGTTTTGTGAGTCCAATCTCGACATCATTGAGAAGTTGCATTGAAAGAGTTGTCTGAAGCTGCTGATACGTAGTGATAGCTTCCATTATCTTGGAATCAGGCTTCCATTCTCGTTCACCAAAGATATCAAGTCTAACTTTAGATTCTCGTGTGTCGATGTGATAATTCCGATATATTGACTGGTAATCACAAGAATGATAAACGTAAGCAAGCTCCGAGAGTGCCTTATCTTTCTTAGTTGAACGATCCCGATTCCAGATTACTTTGAACTCCTTGATCATTAACGCTTCCGGAGAGATTGTTAGGACTCCTCTTTCTATACTTATTAGATTTTTCATTCTCTGGTTTTAAATATCGTTTTCTACCTTCCTTTACTCTGAATACTCCAAACTTAAATAGTCGTATTGTATCGAAGATCAGGTTCTTACGATCTCCTTTACTCATCTGCTGTGCAGTAAACCTGAAGAATGAAGCAGTTATTTCATTAACCTGTTTAACCGAAAGGTCCTCTTTTTCAGCAATCCCACGGATAGTATCTCGTGTACGCTTACTCTTCATTTTTATCCTTCTTCATTTCCTTGACATCCTCCTTGAGCTTCTTGGTAGTAGTACCCAAAGAGGTTTGGATCATTGCCACATACATCATGCTTCCTTCAATCACAACCTCATGACGGACAGTGGTTTTACCCTTTTGTTTTTCACGCTTCCCGAACAATTCTACAAGATTTTTCGAAGCCTTCTCAAGTTCCTTGGGTGTTCCTTTGTACACCTTGACCGTTGTCAGAGATTCCTGAGAATCTAAATGAAATTTCTTTATGTTGGAGAAACCTGAATTTATATTTTTGATTGATTTCATCTTTTGTAAGTAAACCGTGTTGACGTAATTCCTTATAAATATTATAGAGATTAGCTTTGGAAATACCTACCGACATTGCGATTTCCTCTTTGACCTTATAATCAAACAGTTGTGATTCATCACCACCATTCTTATTGATCAAGTGAAGCTGATAGAGCATGGCTCCAAAGACATCACGCTCTCTTTTTCGCAACTGGTTAAATGGAGCAAATACTATCAGCACTTCGATGAGTTGGTGAAAGTACTTCTCCGGTTCAGTCTTAATATTAAATTTTAGCATCAGTTAAGAATGATATTATTCAGTCTACTTTTGCTAAATGGGTGGATGAGAATAGCCTCTGCATCTTCTTGCTTTGCAGCTCTGGAAGCCATAATAGTATTTGTTAGGAGTGTCGTACCAAGCAGCATGAAATCAGCAAGAATCTTTCCAACAAAATCAGACTCTACATCATCTGCTGCATACGCTGAATCCATACGCATACTCTTCTTATAAACACTTCCAAGCGTCTTTGAGAGAATCTCAAATACAAGCATAATGCGTTCAGTATCTTCTTCTTCGCCAATAAAATACTCAACCTTATACCCGAAGATTGGAGGAAAGGCTTTCTCAAGAAGTTCCGCAATCTGTGAAACCATCTCATTATTCCTGTTTTCTATTACCCTCATCTTACCCATTTAACAAATGTACGACATTTTAAGATTCCCTTGGTTTACCAACTTTCGGGATAACAATTTCAGGTGCTTTTTCACCAGCAGCTTTCTCAGCTTCCTCTCGCTGAGTTGCAATCAGAGCTTCTCGTTCCTTATGAATCTTCATAGCCTCAGCCTGTTCGATTGCCTCAAGTTCTTCAACCTTGGGAATCATGTCACGCCATTTAACCTTCGCATCATAATAACGAATGTTAAGCTCAAGCTCCTCGACTTGAAGACGCTTGAGTTCAACATTCTCTCGGAGACCCTTCTTGTAAGCGGAAAGTCTCACTGACTCTTCCTTCTTGAACCGCTTCATTGCAGCCTCCTGCTGTGCAGGGGTCATTTTCATTTCTACAGTTTTACCTGCTTCTTTCACTTCTTCTTCTCCACTCATAACAATTTTTGTTAGTGTTTAATAATTATATTTATTAGCCTTCGTTTCTATTTTTTTATTCTGATAGTTCTTGGCATTTTCTCCCTTGAAGTACGGAATCGTTATGGGACCTTTCTCCTTAACAACAGGACGTTGATTACCACAACCTTTACAGCTCGCTTCGTCAGCTTCAAGTTTATTAGTTATCTCATCATACTTGAATCTAACGTGCGCTATTAGCTCCTCGATTCCATAATACTCACAGTCGATGTCATCACATTTAAATGTCGGCATTGGTTTTTGCGTTTTTAATGTAAATTTTCCATTTATGAATTTCCTTATTCCTCTGAATACGAGGATTCTCTTGACGAGCCTTGAACTCCTTGGATACCTTCTGTGAATAGGAACTGATACGAGCATCAATATCCTCCACAGGAAACAGTCGTTCGGTAAACGATTCATATCCGTATTTATTTATAGTCATAAACCTTACACGTACCTCTTTCCCATCAGAGTACACACCTGCTGTCTTCCAAGTACTCAAGAATTTAGCGTAGAATCTCACAAGCCTATCCAAGTAGATAAGTTTACAAACGAGGTCTTGATGTACACCTCCATTGATAAGTTTGAAAACTTTGAGCATAACAAATAGTGTTTGTCAAAGCTAATGAAAAATATTATATGAAAAAACCCCCTTCAGGACGAAGGAGGCTTTGATCATGACAAAAGATGTATTATGACAAAAGTAGAATGTATTGTAAATGTACGAAAATTATGTGGTTCTCACGGTTGCTGCATCAATTAACGTACTCCAATATCCAGTATCACCATTATAAAAGAGTGAGAGTGTCCAGTATTTATCTGCCTCAGGATTGGTAACAGTCTCATTAAGAAGAAGAGTTCCTAATGTACCTGCACGTACCTTTACCTGAACATCAAAGGTAGTTCGTCCTTCACCACTCAGTCTCATATCTATATATAAAAGTCTACTTACACCAGCAGTCTCAAAATTGATCAAATTAAAATCATAGTCTGTATCACTATCTTCAACATCAACACTTACATCAATTAAGAAGTAATCACATAATGGAATATTATAAGCAACAGTTCTTCCAACCGAGACTGAGGAAACATCAGTGTACGTTTCTGTCACACCGGGAGCAACATTTGTACTTAACAATCCTGAAGCATTAACAGTTACTTGTCGTTGTCCTGATCCTGCAAGAGAAAGTAATGTAAAACCAGAAGCAGTTAATCTAAGTAAATCTGTAGCTGCATCGAATATTCCTTCAATATTGGTTATAGCAAAAGCAAGAGGACTTAAATCAAGACCTATTGACCATCTATAAGTCACATTATCATAGAATCGGATTTGTCCATCATTAGCAACTCTACTTTGAATTTCAATATATCCTGCACCCGGATATAGTGTTCTGAATACTGCAATACTTGCTAATGAACCATCATTTTTAACATAAAGTACACCTTCTTCAACAGTGAGATCACCTGCGGTCAGCTTCACACTATTATTGATGTCCATCCCATCAGTATCAGTCAGCCTGAATAGAGTCGTTGCTCCGACAAGGCTCACTCGGAAAATACCATTGTGCATGGTCATCTCGCTCGTACCAGTAGATAACTCAAGATCACCAACGAGTGTAGAAAGACCTGTTACATGAAGGTCTTCACCAGCCTGTAGTCTACCTGATGCAATAATATCATACCGTGTACCACCAGTAAAGGATGTAACTATATTACCACCAACAGATTCAATTCCTCCAAATATCGTTTTTCTAACTAGCATAGCTCATGATTTTTGCGGTGAAAGTGAAGTGTAACGTATTACCACTATTGTTGGTAACTCGCATTATGAGTTCAGCACCAACAACCAGAAACTCAATATCAATATTTTGTGGTTGAGAAGCTGAAGTATAGGTACATTCTCTGGTCCAGATGAGTTGTGGCTTATTAACGTGCTCAGAAGAGTTATTGACCTCTAAGGTTCCTACCTCATCCTGATTCGGACTGATAGCAGAGGATGTAGGAAACTTCCCTTTATAATCAATGAAAACAGCATCAATATCTTTCGACTGTCCAAGAGTAATGTCAGTAGAGACTCCAAATGTAATCTCAGGTACTTCTACTCCTCTGGTAAGGTTATTGATCTCATCCACTATCATATTGAGCTGAAGACCTTTAGCATCAAAGGTATCATCAGGTGTAGCGTATGGGTAATTTACATTTCTAAATTTATCCATGATTCATATAGTTTTGTCGAAGTTACAAAATAATCGGTTTCACGTCAACTGGTTATGGTGACATAGAGGGGTATGATGATACAGACTGGTCGATCATCCCATAAGCAAAGGTATTGATTATCTTAAATATTAGTGCTAACTTCGTCAGCGATACACACGGAATTAAAACCCATACTTTTTTTTCTTTATGTCACTTTCTTTGTTTGGAAGAATAGTTTCTACTTCAAATAATACTTCTGAGATTCTCCTGTCTCATAATCATGAACAGAGATGAACTGCCTGTTATCAGCAGGATTAGACCTGATCTGAAACACTACAAAGTAATCGAACACAAAAGCAAGTTGTACACCTTCCGCAGTCTCCCTGATATCAACATCGTGGTCTATGCCGTTCTCATCCGTTATTTGCCTGAGAATCGTACTGTCTGTGTTATCCGTCATGAGTCTGAGTAAATCCCACGTAAATTCTTGGCTATGAATGAGATCATGAATCTGATGACTCATAACTGAGTCATTATCTATGAGTTCTCGCCTGTGCTCTGGATATTGAACAATAACTTTTGCTTTTTTGAATACCGTCACAAGACTCACTCCAAAAAGAAGTATGAGGATGGTACTTACTGTACCTATAATCTTTATGAGGTCTTTGATTTTCATAAGGGTAAGTTACGCCTTTTTTTAAAATAAATTTTTCTTTCAGCACGACAGCTCCGACTCTTTTCTCTGAGGAGAATAATTTTTTTATTTCAACTCGCAAGTGCTGACTATCTTAGCAAATACCCACACTAAGTTTTGGAGTTGGCTCACGCCCCCTCCAAATATAATACTGCGTATTATGAAGATGAAAGTCATCGAAATTGGCAGCACTGAATCCGAAGCCGGAAACATTGCTGTCAAAATACGTGCTGATATTATCACTACGACTGTCGTCGGTGATAATAAGCAGCAGGTCACTTACTATCTTAGCACACAGGCTAAGACAGTAAGCGTCAAGGTTGACGATTTCGTTGAAATCGACCTTGATCTCTACACCATCGTGATTCGTAACTACGAATACACTGATGATGCAGGAGACCTGCAAGTTGCTCCTCTTAAATGGCTCGTTCCGAAGCCAGTTAAGTAGTCGCATCCAGCGCGTGGTCTGCATTGCAAGGCAATGACAGTCCCGGCAGTTGCAACTCACTGTCGTGAGTAATCAAGAGTTGCATTCTCGTGTATTTGCATAGTCTTTCCCATCCTATTTGACCACAGTGATGGTAACTATGTAAATGCGCTCATTATAATTAACATAGCGTTTATGTTGATTACCCTCTCGTTTGAGCGAGTATAAACCAGTGTGATTAAGCTCAAAGCGTCAATGTATTTATCATACATTGGGTTCACAAATAGTACATTCAGCCTAATCAATGCTCATAGTAGCCTCTTGTAAGGTTGGATGTGCTTATTACACGCCAATGTGTTGAAGGACGTTACACATTGGGCATTTACCTAACTCTTAGTGGATTGTACATTAAGCTAAGAGGACAGCCAGAGGGTTGGAAGTGCACATTCAATGTCCCAGAACCTGAGCAACGCTGATAAAAGGCTCATTTACTCCTGTACCTTACAATTACTACCAGACGCAGGTTGCAAGTTATCTGGCAGGAGTATTTTTATTACTCGTTTGAGCGAGAATACAGTCCTTAGGCTCAAAGCGTTATCAATTCACATAGAATTGATAGGTGGAACCAATACAATCTGTTATTATGAGTAGATTTATATTCTTCGTCCTTGTGGCGATAGCAATGGTAGCTTGCGAGCCACCAAAGAGTCAGCAAAGAACCAGAGCTGTTGTTCTTGACTCAGTTGACAAACAGCTTAGTACTGGTCATCATCAGTACAAACTCTCATACATTAGCTACGGTGTAGTTGATTATGAGTTTAGTTATTTCCAATATGAGATTGGTGATACAATCTTAGTTCTTGATAAGTTTAGAGGAAGGGATATCCGATGATAGATAAGATGTTTATCAGGGAGAAGGAATCATTCTTTATTCCCTTTCCTCATATCGGAGCTGTACTTGGAATCAAATACAATGTATCTGATTTCCAAATACGTAACTATGGAACTCGTGAAATCATTGATTACGAGAGAATCTTCTATAACTGATGATTGTAACTGTCAATTACTGTCCTAAATGCGGTAATAACACCGCTAAGGATGGTATTTGTGGTTCAAGGAACTGCAAATACAATGCTAAACATATTCAAGCATTAAATCTTGTTAAAGAAAGGCAATTATGATCTACGGAGAATACAATGAACAGCGTCAATCACCATTCACATATAAGAACTATGTGGATCGTGGTTGGGCGAACGGTGGTGTTGAGTACTGCAAGTGCAGTCGGGAACACGATGCCAAGGAAGAGCATGATAATAGCTCTTATCGTGGTAGAGGAACAGATATTATCACGATTTGCCATACTTGCAAGTCATTCATCCATACTGATATGGGTGACTAAGAAATAGAGGTTTACTTGTCGCACATTCCTCTCTAAATATGTGGTGTAGACTATCCAGTAAGCTACTGGCGTATCAGAGAAGATACAGTACTAAAAACTCCATGCTGAGCAAACATGTAAAACTGCTCTGATACATTGGGTCGTGTTTAGCAAGTGGAATCATTCACAGTGCACACGATATGATTGTGTAACCGATGAAACAGACCTGCAAAGTTTGTTGATTGATAGGCGTGGGCAATACGAGGACTTAGAGCCTTGGGCGTTAGTTGATACGCCAATAATGGACAGCGTAAGAGTGGGAATATTACACGAACCACTACACAATCTCCTTTAACAGATAGTAATGACCATAACTATTTGTTGGCATAAGCCATAAACTAAATCAATGGTCGTATGTAATACCAACTTCAGGTGTTCCCTTTATTGCTTTAGGGATGTAAATCCAAACCGAGGGTTAGCAGCCCAAAAAACCTGAGACAACAGGTGAAAAAACAAAGAAGACACAGTTGCAGGAACATCAGTCTGATGGATAACAGCCTGTTAATGATCGTCGTGTCCGATCACTTTGAACACAATGGGCAGGGAGTAGGGTGGATAGGTTTGCAAATAGCCTATGGATTACCTTCTCTGCCGTTGTGTTCATTTAACCTATAAATTGATAATTATGGTTATAAGATTTATCTTAGTATTTGTCGTCATATTTGGTATTCTAAATTGGGCGATGGGGGAACTTGATCTCGCCTTAGTAGGAGGTCTATTAGTAGCAGGAGGTGTAACATACCTCATAGAATTTAGCGATAACAGTGCTAAAGAATAAATATCATGGGAGCATACTTACCAGTAAGAGAAGGTTGCCCTAGATGTCATGGTGAAGGATATATTCCTGAGTATAAGCACATTGATGATGGTATTTGTTTCAGATGCAGAAATGTAAGTGCATCTGATATAAAATCTCATGCTCATTTTAATGAGCTTGCTGATGCTCATAAGAAAAGACATGACAAATTATTTGATAGTGATTAGGGCGTGAAAATCGTGCGTTCTCCTTTCGGGGAGAGGTTCACTTAATAAACTGTAGCAAAATGAAGAAACGTAAACTTGGTGACAAGATAAATCGAGGATTTGTCGCTGTCGTACTCATACTTGGTAGTATTATGATCATACGCTTCGTAGTAGGAGTTGTGAAATATGATGTTGAACGCATTGAATGGAGACCAGAGTATGAAGGTGGTCATGACAGTGACAACTTCACTCTTTATCCTGAGACTCAGGATGATCTCGGTGAGACCGCTAACGGACTCGATGTGCCTCGCTCAATCGTTGATACGACTGTAGATGAGGCGTATGTAAATGGATTCTTTAAAGAATAAGCCATGACACTCGGAGATGCGTTGATTACCGAGCTAAAGATCAAGATGAGTCTTGATTATAAGATATTGCTTGATCTTGAAGTAAAATCTCGTCAGACAGGACATCGTGATTATTACAAGTACAAGAAATATCGTGGTATTATTGAAAGAAGTTATCCTGCGTTCAGGTATATCGAAGAAACATATCAACGATGTGGATCAGCATGTAAAGATAGTGAACCAACAAATACTGGTGATCATAGATATCATCCGGGTTCAAACTTACATAAGAGAATGATTTTAAGAGGTTTGTATCCAATGTCTGATGATAAAATATCTATGCACTATGCGGTTACAAATACAACACTTACAAAACCACATATTGACATAGTTTTACGTGATATATCATTAGTTGATTATGCTGGTGACGAATTTGATAACTTTTAAAGATAATAATGACTGGATCAGTAGCTCCCTCACTGTTGGGGTGTGTAAGATGTGGCAATCTTTCGTTAGGGACTGCTGATCCTTTCTACTAAAAGAAAGGACATAAATTATGGCAGGAGCATTTTTATCAATATTATTCATTTTATGGATAGCTAACGGCTTTTTCAACAGTGTTGAATGGTTACATACTAAGTCTCCAAGAGGCAGACGTGAAGAGAGAGAACGAGTGGCTGATCATGAAAAGAGAATGAAAATGACAGGTGAACTCAAAGCTCTCAAAAAACGGAGAGATGAACTTAACAAAGATTATGCTGAGTGGAAGAGTAAACCAGAGATTCTTTACATAAAAGGAGTTCGTAGAGAATTTATCAGAGAATCTTCTGAGAATATGGACAAGATACTTGCAAAGTATAACAAGAGAATCCATGAACTCGAAACAATACTACATCCTAAACCAGAATATTATCCAGAAGACCCAAGTTTCAGAGGTGCTCCTGATCGTGATATTCCCGGAATGTATTGGAATCAATAAAGAATTAACGATTCTGTTTATTTGTTTAGGTGAAAAAATGCCTGAGTTCCTGAGGGGGAGCTTGGGCATTTTCATATAGCTTAAACAATATCAAAATACTATTAAGTTTTACCTAAACTAAACAAATGAAAAATCCCTTTAAACAAAAGAAAAAAGAAATGGAGACAGAACCTAACAGATTCTCTGGTAGAATGGAGAGCAACAAATTCGCTGGTAAGCGTAAGTATCAAATCAGAATAGGTTTACCAGAGAAAACTCTGATCAAGCTCAAGGATTTACACGAAATGTTACAATGTGACCCTGACGAGCATGGGTATGTAGTTACAACCTTCAAAGAGATGCAGGAGCTTACTGAAATAGACTTGGTGCTGGTTAGCATCATGACTGGTAATGGTATGATCCTGAAGCGTCCTACAGGTGGTAGTCCCAAGTTTATGTATAAGTGGGATACTATTGAACCCAGTATAGATATGGCTGTAAAGCTGCTTGAAAAGAGAATTGATAACAATCAGAGTAATAAACCTGAAGGTATAATCTCTGAGTCTCAACCTGAATCCCTAATTCCTGAGAAAGAGGATGACTATGAACCGGGATTACGTATTCCTGAACTCTCTGGTGAGTTTGATCCAAGCATCATTGTGGACTCTAAAGTTGCAGGTGATGTAATGACAATGCACGTCAATCTCAAGAAACTTGGGATCAGTGAAACAGATGTGTTAAATGCTGTACTGGCAATAAGTAGCAATAAGTAGATTATAAACACTAAACAAAAAGCGAAAGTATGAAGAAATTTCAAAAAGTATTAAGTAGGAATGGTGACTCTGTAATGAAAGACAGAGCAGGTAATATCACCAAATTGGCTGAGATGGCACAAGTTGCTATGGTCAATGGTCTTGAGAAACGCAAGATCGAATTGGAAATGGAAAAGACCTCACTTCTGGACATGAGTCCTGATAATAGGTATTCTCTTAAACCCGGAGCAGACTTCAAAGCTGATAATTGGGTAAATGATTACCAGCATGTGAATGTAGAACTGATCAACATTGAGATTGAACTCAAGGTTGCTCAAGCTACCAATCTGGACCTGTTCAGTGATGGACCTGAAGAAACTGCTGACTAATGAGTACTCAGAAAAATACAGTATATCTCTCTAAGTCTAACCACTCTAACCCTGATCAAGTGATGAGGGTTAGAGATTGGTTAAATCAGAAGGGATTTACTGTAATTGAGCATAGAGGCGGTGAATATGATGAATCTTTATTACGGAAGGCACGAATGATGATAATGGTCGGCTGTAATAGGATTGAGAAAGGATTAACTGCTGTTGGGAAAGGTCAATACGGACAACTGAAATGCCGTGTTAATCATGGTTTGGTACAAAATTATTATGTCTCTGGTCAAATATATGGGAACATTGTTCTCAGGAAAGTATTAGTACATAAGATAGCAGACGTAGATAATTGGACTCATAATTATGGGACTCTCCGTGTTAAAATGGAAACTACCATAAGGATTTCACCAAGCCATGATCCTGAATCTGAGAAGAACCCTGATTCTGAACCTGTTGTAAAAGTTACTGATAGACATGCTGACCATATAGTTGATAGAATGGAAGGTGAGCTTGTGGAACAGCTTAAACAACGAATACATCTTGCTTGTATAACCCTCTTTAAATAACTAATCCTCAAGGGGGTTGGTTACTATACTACCAGCTCCTTTGTTTTTACTACACCTAAGCAAATCAGGAGATGCAGAATGAACCAGAACAAGAAAATTGCCATAGTTGTGCAGTATTATGGCGATCCGACGAAAATCGTAGATGACCACGATTCAGAACCTATTTACCTGACTCAGATAAACGAGAGAAGGTTCAAAGATATATTTGAAGCCATTCGGTTCTTACAAGAATGTAATAGTCCCATTACCGTAGTTGATGAGATATTACCTCTTCCAAAAAGACCTAAAGGCTTCAAATTTATTTTACCCGAAAGAAACATCAAGATTAAACATCAAGCAGATAATGCACTTGACTCTAAATTTGATTTTGATGCAATGGATTGGGGATAGAATTTAGATTGTGGTTCCAATCTGCACAGGGGATAGTCAAGTTAATGGTTGCAATCCCAAAAGACCACTCTTTACATTTGATACAGTTAGGCAGGAATTAACGCTGCCTTATGAACCGAGATAGGACTGAATGGTGTAAATGAAGTTGATTAAATACCTTGACTATCCCTTCTTCGGGGCGGACGGTGACATATATAGTTACGCAGGAAATGATGATTTTCAGCTATGTATATGAGAGTTCAATTCTCTCTCGCTCCACTACGTTACCATAGATAGGTAATGTTATTTCCATATAAATTCTTAATAACTCACTAAATTCAAAAGATTATGAGTAAGATCAATGTTGCCGCATGGCAAGAGAAAGAGGGTAATACACTCTCAGATGACAAGTTGATTCGTATCAACGACAACAAACCCGAATTTGGAAGCGTGATGGTATCGTCGCAGGTTCGTGAGTTCACTCCTGGTGGATTTACTAACAAGCGTACCAAAGTTGCTTTCATTACTGGTCGGATGGATGACCTGAAAGAGATGATCAAAGATCACAAATTGAAGAACGGCAGTGATTTCAATGCTATCTTCGGTGAGCACAAGATTGTCACAGTTGAGAAGCTGGAAACTCAGGTTGGACCGAAGGATGGATTCTCTGAGAAGATGAATCCAACCACAGGTGAAATTCTGACTCAGGATGGTGTAACCATCGTGCGTAGGTCATATCTGGTTGGAGAAACCAGTCCGATGGTTGACATTCTGCTCGAACATGATCGTGACGAAGTTGCTGCCGATCCTGCTGTAAAGGAGTTTGACGCTGCTATGCAGACGGGCAAGAAGTAGTAATTGTCAACAATTCTCAGTAATTTTGATAGGAGGCATCTCGCAAGAGGTGCTTCCTTTTCTGTTTTTTTTAATCATTAAATGGTCGTGTATTATGGAACAAGACAAGATCGTATGGGTCTATGACCTTGAGCAATTTGAAAACTTTCATTCAGCGACATTTGTAAACAGAGATAACAAGAAGGATCACAGAGTATTTTACATTCACGAGAGCAAAGATCAGCGACAAGATTTATATGATTTTCTACAGGATGAGGTATCAGGACTAATCGGATTCAATAATGTGAACTATGATTACCCATTACTACATTACTTCATTCATTTGATGGATGCTTACAATGGAACTGCAACACTACCAGTAGAAAGATTTCTCGAACAGATGTACTTTGAATCACAAAGAATCATTAAAGAAGAGTATTCAGCTATACCACATTGGAAAGTACACATACCACAACTTGACTTATTCAGGATACATCACTTTGATAATAAGAGCAAGAGAACTTCTCTGAAGGCTGTAGAAATAGCCATACAGTATCCCAATGTCCAAGATATGCCATTCGAGCATGACCATTGGGTAACAGAGGATGAGATTTTAGATATTCTCAACTACAATATGAACGATGTTCAAGCTACTCTCGCATTTTATTTGCTGAGTACAGACATGGTTGATCTAAGGAAATTACTATCGAAGACATATAACATAAATGTCAGGAACGCCAATGATCCCAAAATTGGACAAGAGATATTCGGTAGAGAGATTGCACGTAAGAAACAGGTGCATTACAATAGAATAAAGGATATGCGGACATATAGGCGTAGTATCGACCTCGGTAAGTGTCTGTTACCGTACATAGCCTTTAGCAACAAAGAATTTCAGGACTTACACAAGTTCTTCAAAGAGACTACGATTTATACCACCTATAAACCATTTGAAAAGAGTGTTATTTACAAAGGATTCAAGTATGATTATGGTGTTGGAGGTATTCACGGTTGTATTGACTCAGGAGTGTATGAGAGTACTGATACTCACATGATTCTTGACATAGATGTAGCAGCATATTACCCTGCTCTCGCAATACAGAATGGATTTTATCCTCAACACCTCGGACGAACGTTTGTCGAGGTGTATAAGGAGTTATTTGATACAAGGATGGAAGCCAAGCGGACAGGTAACAAACCCGTCAATTCAGGCTTAAAACTTGCGTTAAATGGAGTGTATGGTAAGAGCAACGACCAATACTCCTTGTTTTATGACCCCATGTACACTATGAGAGTGACTGTTAATGGTCAATTACTACTGACCATGTTAGCAGAATGGATGGTGGATGAAATTAAAGACATCACCATGATTCAGGCAAATACCGATGGTATCACAATTAAGATACCTCGTGATCAGTATGATGCTGTCATGGCTATTTGTAGAGATTGGGAGATTAAGACAGGAATGATACTTGAGTATGGAGAATATAAAAAGATGATAATCAGAGATGTAAATAACTATCTCGCACAAACTGTCGATGGATACGTTAAACCTAAAGGATGCTTTGAGATAATTCCCATGCAAAATGGAGCAGTTGCTTATAATAAGAACTGGTCAATGCGTGTGGTTCCCAAAGCTATCCACGCCTTCTATCTTGAAGGAATACCTATTGCAGATTTCATTCATAAACACGAGCAAATATATGACTTCGGAATTGGATTTAGAGCGAGAAAGAGTTGGGACATTATCTATACTCATATTGAAAATAACGTTAAAGTCCGAGACAAGCAACAGCGTACTCTTAGGTATTATGTTTCCACCACAGGTGGTTCAGTCACAAAACAAAACGAGGATGGTAGGGTTATCTCGCTGGAATCCGGAAGGGCTGTAACTATCTTTAACAGAGCATATCACATACCTTTTGAAGATTATAATATCGACTACTCGTATTACATCAAGGAAGCGAATAAGATCAAATATGCTGTCGATGACGGTCAAACAAAACTATTCTAATTATGAAAGAACTGATTATTACTTCCATCCTATTGGGTGGTATGTTAGGCTGGATTTTGCATTTATATGACAAGAAAACCAGAGCTAAAAAGAAACAAGAGATGTTCGATTACATTGAATTTGAGAGAGCACGAGCTGACAATCCTTTAATCAAACAGCTTCATATTGATCAAGCTAAAAGAGACAGGAGTCTGGAAGAATCAAGGCATATACTTGAGTTATCAGGAAAGTGTACTGATCTGGTAATCAAGTATGGTAAAGAGCTTCCAGATGAAGATTATGAGTTTATTATGCTCTACGAAGGGTTGACTGCTTTTCTCCCGATTGCTATTAAACCATTTCTTCAACCGTGGGACTATATTTATTGTCCGGGTTATAGAAAGATTTATAAATATCCACGAGAAGAACGATTAACTCCAAGAATATGAAAATGGAAGCTAAAGTGATTTACTCAGCAAGATGTTCAGCTTGTGATACACCTCTACCTAATTTAGACGTTAGAGAGTGTCACGAATGCAACTCGATCTTTATAAGAAATACTATTATTTTAAGAAACCCCTTTAGAAAGCGAAAAAATGAAAGAAAAATCAACTCAAAAGCAGATCAGGAAACTGACAAATCAACTCAACCGTTGTAGAGGCAATGGACGAATGGCATTTGAACTGAGTCAACGTATTGAAACTCTCGAAAACACGAAATAATGGATGTTAAAATCTTAAAGGAAACCGAAGATTCACTGTATGTTGAATGGACAGATGGTATGCTAGGTTTTGGTCAGCTTGTCGTCAAATACGATGATAAAGGTGGTTATATTATTGACGCTGAACATCTAGCATTAAGAACAGTGATTGAGATTATTCATGCAGTAGCAGAATTATGATCAAAGAAGAGAAACATCAGGATGGAACTTGGAATACCTCAAGGTATCACTACAAGGACAGATTGCTTCTCGTGAAATCCAGACGAAACCGAGGAATGAAATGTCACATATTTCATCCTAACTCTGACACTGAAATTGATTTTACAATGAGATGGAGATTCATAACAGTTAGCAAACTTTTAAATACAGTAAAAACCAAAATTGATAAACGTGGATAATAGAGAAAAATTACAACAAGCAGCAAACAACGCCTTTATCAAGGCAGGTGGTAAAGGAACCATCTGTCTTGAGACAGGCTCCGGAAAAAGTAAAGTAGCGATTGACTTCATTAAAGAAAATGATGATGTACGTGAAATTTTAATTACTTCTCCGAGGACAAACCTTAAGAAAAACTGGCACGATGAGCTGGTTAAGTGGGGTTTAGAGCCTTGGAGAGATGGTCTATGGTCATTTGGAACAAGGCAATTGCATATTGTAATTGAAAATGTCCAGACTGCATACAAATGGACAGACAGGAAGTTTGATCTCATTATTGGTGACGAGATTCACACAATGATGACAGCAGAATATTCCAAACTGTTTGAACGTACAAAATCAAAGTATTTAATGGGTCTTACTGCTACTCATGATATGACAGACGAGAACGACAAAGAGCTGTATTATAAGCAGTTTTGTCCTGTCATATTCGAGTACTACAACTCTGCTGAAGATGGACTAATTAACAAGACTCGATTCTTTATCGTGAACCATACCCTGAGTAATGATGACGAAGTCGTTATCACTCGGAAGGTGAAAGGTAAAGATGTCAAGGAAGTTATGGGTGAACTTGCGTATTATGAGTATATGACTGAGCGTATGAAATATGGTCAGCAACGCATGATGCAAGAGGGATCACAAGATTGGTTCGCTGATGCAAGAGAATGGTTTTGGAATGGTAAAGGGACACCTGCTCAGAAGGGTGCTTCTGCGATCTATTTGAACGCTATTAAAGCAAGAAAAACATTTCTGCTTAATGTGCCTTCAACTGCTCGTATAGCAGCTAAGATATCTGACGGTATCCGTAAAGCCATACCTGAATCCAAAGTACTTATATTCTCTGAACTTACAGCACAGGCAGATAAGATTTCTGCTGCTACAGTTCACTCACATCACGATAAGAAAGTCAATGCACAACATATTGCAGACTTTAATAATGGTGATTTGCGTCAACTTGGTAGCTGTAATTCGCTCACACTTGGGTTGAATCTTGTAGGTGCAACTCATGCAGTATTAGAGAGTTATATTGGCTCAGCCACTCAGAGTAAACAGAAGAAGGGAAGGCTGGACAGACTTGCGGCTGATGATCACGCTGATTTTTGGATACTCCGTGTACCCAATACTCAGAGTGATACTTGGTACAAGAAAATGACTAAGAAGTTTGATTTGAGTGAAGCTATGTATCTCTCAAGTGATTTTATTTTACGTGACGATTTCGATTATGAAAAATCTGAAATTAAAACAAAAGTCGCAAACACTAACCCTTAGTATAGACCCTGATGACAGGGTCACAACAGAACTCGCTGGTGGTTTAATTACCATCAGTGAGCTTCTACTGTTAGAAGAAGAAGATGTGCGACTTCAGTACAAACATCTTAATTTGAAATTATGATTGATCAGAGATACCTGACAATTTATAAGCAGTATCAACCAGCTATGACATTCAGAGAGTTCATACTGCTTATTCTTGTTTATGAGGAAAAGTACGATTTCTTAGTGATCGCTCATGGTGACAATTTCATAGAGTTTACTCACGCTATCAGACAGTTAGAGAGTAGTGGACTCATAAAGTGGCATGGTGAGAATCCTGAAGAAGTTATCCTGCGTAAGGCAGGAGAGGATTTATTTAAAAAACATGTTGGAAAGAAGAAAAAGATATTTACAGCAAAAGAAGTAGGACAATGGTTCCAGTCTTGGCGAGAGATATTCCCAGAGGGTGTTAACTCCGGTGGTTATCGTTATCGTGGTGATAAGGCTGAAGGACTCAAAAAAATGATTAAATTTGTCAACGACAATGACTATACAGTAGAACAGATATTCCAAGCTACAAGAGACCACGTAGAAAGATTTTCCTTTAAAGGTTACGCATATATGCAACAAGCACATTTCTTCATTTACAAGCAAGGTGTAGGATCGAATCTCGCAAATGAGTGCGAAAGTCTAAGTGAACGTAAACCTAAAAAGGAAGGAGAACAGTATGGCAGATCAGTCGTCTAGAATCCTACCAACCATATCCTTAGAAGACGCAGCTCGTAAAGAGTTACTCTACATGAAGGGTCGTATGGAAGGTAACATCAAATCCCTCAAGACACCGTGGAAGAAATTCAATAAAGCGGGTATGGATGGTCTTGAATGGGGATCAATCATAACGATTGCAGGTATGTCAGGGAGTGGTAAAACAGCAATTCTCAATGAGTTAGAAACAGGTTTGTTTGAACTCAACCCAAACGAGAATTTCGCAGTACTATCATTCAATTTTGAAATGGTCGCAAGAAGATTAGTAGGCAGAAAGATTTCCAAGAAATTAAAAAGAACCACAACGCAACTCTACAACGCAGATTTAGATACTCCAAGCGCAAATATGACAAAGGATGTTTATCAGAAAGCAGTAGATTATGCAAAAAGCATTAAGGACTTACCCTTGTGGTATGTTGACATTCCCGGTACAGTACAAGAGATATGTAATACTGTAGAGTATTTTGCTATGGGAATGGAAGAAAATGTCGATAAGGCAGTCCTTGTCACGCTTGACCATTCGATTTTGGTCAAGAAGTTTGGTGAACAGAACCAGTTACAAACTCTTTATGAGTTGGCTGCTATGTTCAATGGACTAAAGAAAAAAATCAAAGCATCGTTTGTTATTGTGAGTCAGTTAAATAGGGGCATTGAAAATGTAGATAGAATACAGAACAAGAACCTTCACTACCCACAAAAAAGCGATGTATTCGGGGCAGACGCATTGTACCAGTATAGTGACATATTTCTGGTTACTCACCGTCCTGAAATGTTGAATCTCAGAGCGTACGGACCTTCTGATCTTGAAGTTAAGGATGTAGTTTATTGGCATTTCCTAAAACTCAGAGAAGGAGAACCATTTATCGCTAAGATGAGAAACAACCTGAAATACAATCAAATCTTAGATTATGATTGATGTCAAACCAAGTAATTTTTAAAACATGAGCGAGATTATTGCGGTAGTCGGTCAAACCGGCACTGGTAAGTCAACTTCAATTAAGAATCTTAACCCTAAGGAGACTGTTATCATTGGTATCATTGAGAAACAGCTTCCTTTTCGGGGATGGAAGAAGGACTTCACCACTGGAATCCAGCAAGGCGGTAATTTATTGGTAAGTCATGATTCAGCTCAGATCGTAAAAGTTCTGAAGTATATTAGTGCAAGCAGACCTGAAATTAAGCAGATTGTTATTGATGATTTTCAGTACATTATGAGTACTGAGTTCATGAATAGAGCTGCTGAAACAGGATGGCAGAAGTTCACTGATATTGCGAAGCACGTTTGGGATGTAATAAGCACCGCAAAGAGTCTCAGAGAAGACCTTAAAGTGTTCATCCTAAGCCATGATGAGATTATTACCGAGAACTTTGCACCAAAGCGTAAGATTAAAACAATCGGAAAACTATTAGACGATAAAATTACACTCGAAGGATTATTTACCATAGTGCTTTTTACAGATGTTCAGAAAAATAAGGATAAAGAAGGATTAGAATATAGTTTTATTACTCAGAATGATGGTACGACCACAGCGAAATCACCAGATGGAATGTTCGAGACTCTCAATGTCCCAAACGACCTTGCTGCTTTAATCAGTAAGATCAATGCGTACTACGAGGGCGATTAACCTTATTTTCTAACAATGTAAATTTTAAATCAATGGGATTTAATTCAAATGCGTCAGATAAACCAGTTTTCAAAGAGATTAAACTCTATACAGGTTTACATAACCTGAAGGTCGTAGCTATCAATCCAACCAAATCTGAGTTGGAGAAGATGGGTTATAAACCTCAAAATGATCCGGTTTACCTCACTGAAGAGGAAAAAGTGACGAAGCTCAGATTGGATTTTCACCTGCTTGGTACTGCTCCTAACGGAGACAATATCATGACCAAGGTGGCTTTCTTTCTTGAGAATCAGCACAGAGTCAATAAAGACGGTACTAAGAGTGAGTTCATAAATGACTTTGGTCGGACTGCTTGGAGTATTGAAGGAGATATTGAGAACCCTCCTACAGGTCTGACATGGTTCAAGCATGAGACTGCTCGACGGTCTTATGTAGGTGAAGCTGATGTTCATCTGTTCCTCGTGAACTGGTTGAATATTGGACCAGAAGATGAAGCAAAGCTGGAAAAATACCTCTCTTTATTTGAGGAGGATTACAGTGAACTTCTTGGACTTCTCGGAGGAAACAGTGACAACGAGATTCGTGTCCTGTTGACCGTGAGGGACAGCAAATACCAAAGTGTCTATAACAGGTACTTTGATCGTGCTTCCAACAAGAGGACTAACTATTGGGACTCCCATATCAAGAGTCAAACTGCCAATGGTTATGCCTTGAAGGAAGATTACAGCAACTCCCTGCATTTTCAGGAGTGGGTTGAAGCACCAACCTCACCTGAGGCAGGAGCAGGAGCACCGAAGAAGGAAGACGACCCGTTTTAGTATAATTTGATATGGCATTTTCTACACCTGACAGTAAACTTACCAAGGAAAATATTCTCAAGAAACTTGATAGCTATCAGCTATTTAAGGCTTACTGCAAGAATTTTGTAGCTCTTGATAAGATGTTCAAAAGTGAGTTTCGTAAGGATAGTAAACCATCGTGCCATATCATCGTATGGGAAGGAGACCTTCTATATAAAGATTTTGGAGATAAAGGATACCGTATATTTGATTACATCGGACGTAAGCATGACACTGATTTTTTAGGAGCATTGAAAATTGTGAACAAAGACTTTAATTTGGGTCTTGGTTCTACCTCAATGAGTAGTCCCTCTCTGGTAACTCCGGAGAGGGCTACTTTTGATATAGATCAATTTGAACGTAAACCTACAATTATTGATGTCAAGAAACGTAGATGGACAAGTGCAGACAGAGCATATTGGGCACAGTATGAAATACCGCCAAAGCTCCTATTGTATCATAAAATCTACTCTATTGAAGCCTACATGATTGACAGTAAATTTCAGGATAATGTATCCTATCGTGTCAATCCCTACCAACTTGTCTATGTAATGGATTACTATTGGCACGATGGTATATTCCGAAGGAAGTTATACTTTCCTCAGAATACAGGTAGAAATAGATTCATATCCAATGTCGATAATACTATAGTACAGGGATGGACTCTCCTTCCAAAGAACGGAAGTGACATTCTCTTCGTAACCAAGAGTTATAAGGATATTTTGACCTTTAACTTACATGGTTATTGGGCGATAGCTCCCAATAGTGAACAATCGTTTATACCAGAACAAGTAATGGATAAACTGAAGCAAAGATTCAGTAACATATTTGTGTGGTTCGATAACGATGAGAGTGGTATAGATGGTGGCAAATCCTTTGCAAAAAGATTTAAGCTGATTTCTACTCATAATCCTATTGGTGAACCTAAAGACCCTTCTGATTACGTGAAAGAATATGGCTCGAAAGAGTTTGATACACTTGTAACTCAATTCTTAGATGAACGACATAATAGTTATCGTCCGTGACTTTGAGTATAGGTATTGTTTAGCAAAGAAGACAAGAAAGACAGGGAATCCTAAGTGGTGGACTATCAATGGTCAAGGACTATATAGTGCTACCCTACATTTCCGAGCCAGAGATAAGCTAACAAAGTATTTCCACAAGTATCTATCAAAATATATCAAGCGACAGATTTCCAGAGAACAAATTATCGAGCTTAACAATCACATTTTTCCCGGCTCATCCTTAAAACTATCCATTTCCTTAGACATTTACGACATACGTAGAGGCAAGATGCCTGACGTGAGTAATCTATGGTTATGGACCAAATGGTTTGAGGACGCTTTGCAGGAGTCACGAATAATTCCGGACGATAATCCGGACTATGTACAGGAAAGCGGACGCACTCGCTATCATTTCGTTGATAGTCAAGAGGAGCGTAGACTCGTTTTCAAATTGAGACTTATAGATATTAACAAAAAAACCTTATGATCATGAGGAAAGCAATATTGAAATTGACCACCCAAAAAGACCTGATCAATCATCAAACCGATGCAAGAACATTCGGTGAGCTGAAAAAAGAAATGAAGCAGGTCAAATGGAGTGGAATGAGGGTAGTGGAACGTTCCACTAAAGCTACTCTTCAGATGGACGATGCTACTCTCCCACAGGGAGATTTCGTCCTGTTTCTTGTACCTGAGAAGGTCAAGAGTGGAAAGAAAACCAGTGGTGGTACTGAGGAACTCAGCAAGAATATTGAAGAGTGTTCCTACAATGAGTGTAGGAGTCACATGAGCTGGTTGAACCGGAACAAGGATGCAAATCTGGATATGTCCGGTGGTACTGCTTCCCTTCAGATGCAGTTGAGCAAGTATTACAAGAAGAATCCTGCTGGTACATCTGCTACTAAGAAAGTAGCTCCAAAAGCAGCTCCTAAAGCTGAGGCTAAGAAGCCTGTAGCAAAGAAGCCTGAACCTGCTCCTGAAGCTGTTCCTGAAATGAGCAAGAAGGAGAAGAAAGCTGCTAAAAAGGCTGCGAAAGCTGCTAAAAATCAGCAAGAAGAAGCTCCTGTACCAACCGATCCTATCGAGATCATTGAAGCATCTCGTGAGAAGATCAACAAGGCTGTTGATCAGATCGTGCTGGAATTGATTGAGAATGGTGGAACTGTACCTGCTGTACTTCAGTACACTGAGGATGATCTCAACAAAGAGATGAATAAAATCCACAATGCACTGAGAACCAGTAGGACTAATGCAGTTTACATCCAGTAGAAGTTGTTTGTGGTTTTTACATGAAGGGGTGTGAGGGAGTGATCCTTTGCACCTCTTCCTTTTAAATAGATAGCTATGAACATAGATCAAAACGAAAGACCTGAAGAAGGACCTGATGAAGAGGAAATTACTGATCATCAAGCTGTTGCTGATGTACTTAGTAATGGAGAAACTTATGAGAATCTTACTTTAGATGGTTTAAGAGAAGTTGTAGAGGATGTTTTAGGAGAAGCAGATGAGGAAGTTGTACAAGAAATGGCTCAAGTTGAAAGGATTTTAGATGCTTCTGATACAGCAAGAGTATCACGGATTGATACGTCAATGATTCCACCGGGAATGAGTGTAGAAGATTATGTAGAACATTATCGAGCTACAGGAACTCTTATTACTGAATCCACTGCTATTCCATCATCTTATCAAGGTAGTTCTACTGACGCAACTAATGTGTCATCACCTACTCAGACAACTGATGCAATAGCACTTGATGAGGAACTGGCTCAAACTATCGGTAGATTGGTTGATGAGGGTACAGTTGTAATTGATCCAGAGGAAGGTGCTGCTGTCATATTAGGTGGAGAGGAACAAAAACCTGAACCACCAAAAGATGAGACTCCCAAGCAGAGGAGAGCAAGACAGCGTAAGGAAAATCCTGATCATTACAAGCAGGTTGCAACCCTTCATCTTGCTGATAAGCATATTCGTCAGAAAATGCAACTCAGGCAAAAGACCAGAGTAATGATTAGTGATGGTACTGTGAAGCCTAATGAACTGTTTATCACTACCAATGGGATTATATTCTCAACAAGTGATGAGATTACTTTCAACAATCCTAATATGACACAGCACACTATCATATTTGACAAGAACTTTAATGAGATTTCTTCTGTACGAAGTAAATCACATCGCTTTAAGCGAGTGTACCTGAAGCAGATAGGTCTCGATAATGTTCGTGCAAATCCTAATATTCATAAAGGAGTTGTCGTTGAAAGAGATGTGTTTATGGAATCCAAAGGTCGGAAATTGAAAATTATCCGAAGAAAAGATATGCCTTTCCATAGTATTATGCAATGCAGGAAAATTATCGTAAAAGGTTTTGAAAGAGCAGAGAGAAGTATCAACTGGTTAGTATCAAGTTTAAGGAATGTTTTCCCGGAAGAAGACTTTGATGTATTCTATCCGGTAAGCAACCATGATACTGAAGTTATGTTCACTATTATGATGCGTTTCAGAGATATTGAAATAACAAATTCGATTGAACTGACACATCAGATTGGTGATATGATTGTCAAGATGTATGGTACTTGTTATCCTACAAAAGAAGGTGTTAGGGTAGCAATGTCATCAGGTGTATATGGAACCAGAATGACATTCGATATAACAGATGCTATTTCAAAATATCAACATTCTCACCTTCCTTCAGCACTGAACAACTTTAATAGTTTCTGTACAGGAGAACAATATTATGGATCAGACGGAATGTTAGATAACATGACATTTGAATCACTTCTGTATCGTCTTGGTGAGCTTGTCAGGTGGGAATCCCTTGAGGGTGGACCACACATGAGGATGGAGAATATTTCATTACTTGGAAATAGGTTTAGTCTAAAAAGCGATTTTAGTCGTAAAGACGGATACACAAAAAGGCTTATTCATGTTATCAAAGAGAAGCCTGAAGGATTCGATGTATTTGCAAGCTGCTTCTCTATCTATAATGATAAGGGTGTAGTACGTTTTAGAGCTGATAAACCAAGATTTTACTCGACATTTATTAAAACTATTGGTAAGCAGAATATCAAGAATATTCATGCTTCCTCAGGTATGGATTTATATTCTTATGATGAATCTACTAATGTTTTCAAGATGATTAAATCACGAAGGGTAAATAGTCCGAAAGAAATGCGTAAAAAGGCAATCGCTAATTTACAATCCTTTCAGCCTATCTATATGAATGGAAAGTATAATCGTATAATACTTGATAGTACTGATTCTGAAGACCTTATAAATCAATTAAATTTGTGCCCTCATCCTAATACGATGGATGATATTGCGAACCATATACTGTTTAAATTAACTGAAAAATTAAATGAGCATGGGAAAACCAGCGAATAATAAAAAAGAGAAGGTTGAATATCCCCTGTATGAGATGGAAGAAAAAGGTAAATTGATTTTGCCACCTGAAATCTTATCACAGATTACATTCCTTCATTCCCATGTTGGGAGAACGGAGTGGTCAGGGATGCTATTGTATGATGTGATCAATGGTAATCCTTCAAAGCCTGAAACTTTCGAGCTTGAGGTAAAACACATTTTCCTGATGGACATTGGTTCAGCAGCTTATACCGAATATGAAGCAGATGGTGACATTGTGGACATCTATGACAACATTCCTGAAGCAATGGAATGGAAGACAGGTCATGTTCACAGTCATCATGATATGACCACATATTTCTCTACTACAGATATGGGTGAACTTCACGATAACGTGGATAAGCACAACTATTATCTGTCTCTGATCGTGGCTTTCAACGGCAGTTATACTGCTAAAGTTGCGTTCCTGAGTGACATGGAGACTACATCCAAGATGACTTTCAAGGATGATTCTGGTAACATCAAGAGTTTCAAGCAGAAGAAAATGGAGAGGCACATGGTTGTTATCAACATGAGGATTCTGTTTGCTGAACTTGGTGGATTCTTTTCTGCTCGTTTAACTGAACTTGTTGCAAAAGAAGAAGCAGCAAAGGAGGCAGCAGAAAAGGCAGCAGAAAAGGAAAGAACGAAAGCTGGTTATAAATATGGAGGATATGGTGGTCAACACAATAGTCATTTCCATAATCAGAATATGGATGAACTTCCACGTCATTCTATCGGGAGTAAAATCATTCCTGACAAAATGACATCTTGGGAGATCGAAAACCTGACAAAAAGCATATTGATGCTTGAGGCTCATCCAGCAGGAAACGTCTATTCAATTCTGCATCAGGTGGCTCGTGAGGATCAGAATATGGACCTTTATCCAGACTATTTAATGTGTAATGCCGAAGCTATAATTGATGAGTATTTTGATGATCCTTTAGCTGACGATGAATATGCTATCGTCATAAAAGAATGTATCATGTGTATCAAGAAATACGAAGGCGTTGTTGCTCTTGCACCGATTACCACAGTAATTTGTGAATCTCTCGCTGTAATTGCTCAAGGATACGAGGAAGGCGGTGTGCGTGAGGTTGACCAAGAGGATGAAGGAAGCATAGCAGCACAACTGGAAAAAGCAGAAAAGGAGCTTAAATTATGATAGATGTAAAACAATCAAGATTCCGTGATGCTTCGTGGTTTGAGAAACTATCGAAGTACACGGTTCCTATCATTATTGGAGGCGTGGGAGGAATAGGTAGCTGGTTGACTCTTTACCTTTCGAGGATGATGGGACCAGACAGCTACCTTATTCTCTACGACTTTGATAAAGTAGAGGAAATAAACATGGCTGGACAACTGTTCAGGATTCAGGATATAGGTTTGCTGAAAGTTGCTGCTGTAAAAGATGTAGTAGCAGCGTTCAGTGGTTACGATAAGATCGTAGCACAACCTGATCGGTATGATGAGGATTCCCTGAGGAGTCCTGTCATGTTCTCCTGTTTCGATAACATGAAAGCGAGAAAGGTAATGTTCGAGAATTGGTTACAGGAAGCTGAGAAGTATCCTGAATCCATATTCATCGACGGTAGGTTAAACGCAGAGCAATTCCAAGTATATTATGTTACTCTTGAATGGGCAAAAAAGTATTCCGACACTTACCTTTTTGATGATGCAGAGGTCGAGGACGCAGCGTGTAGTTATAAGCAAACCAGTCATTTTGCTGCCTCCATCGCTGCGAAAATGGTCCAAGGATTCACGGGGTTTCTTGATGATACTTACGAACTCCCGTTTCGGTACGAAGAGATCGGACCATTGTTCTTAACAGAAATTGATAATGGAAGCTAAGGATATTTGCAACATTCGTGACAGTGTCTATAATGGGTCACATGCGATAGATTCCGAGATTGGATTTAATATTCATGACGGATATTACCCTTTGCCTCGTATTAAGACACAGTACGATTCATCAAAGAACCCTTATTTTAGAACTGCCTGTCAAAGTCAATATGGAGGATCACGAATTACTGATAACGTATATTACCAAATAAGTGGTCCGGGACAATCCATGAAATATAAGAAGACAAGACGCTATAGTGATGCAAAATTTGTCAACTTCTATTTCGGATTTTTTACTGCATTGGGAATTACTCAACTTGATTATCTTCCAACAACTATGCTTGGTTCAACAGAACACATGATGTTTGGAGAACCAGACGTTTTCTGTATAGGAGTAGTTAAAGTAGGTGCACCTATTGATGTTAAATTGACGTATCAAAATCATGCTCGTCGAAGTAGTCGTTACGTGTATCATTCAACCAGTTATGAAATAAAGATAAACTACAAGGATATTATTATTCTTGTTTCTGAAGAAAAATTACGAAGAGCAGCTTTTGCAAAGACATATTACACAGCAACCGTAAGAAAAGCAATTTTAGGAAATTTATTGAAACTTCAACGTAAACATGGAATGGCATTTGAAGATGTCCCTGACGCATATCTGAAGAATTTCGTAAAAAGTTCTAAGTCAATTAGAACGAACTCCTTAGTTGAAACCTTGACTATCGGTAGAGATATTAAGGAGAATGTATTTTCTAACCTTAATAAATTAGCAGTATGACAGAACAAGAGTATCGCGCACTTGACCGTGTGAGCTATTCGTCACTCTCTAAGTTAGCAAGTTCACCACAGGCTTACAAAGCAGGTGTTGAGGGTCAGAAGGAAGAAACTTCCTACATGACTCTCGGCACTGTGGTGGACATGCTGCTAACTGACAAAAAGAGATTTGACGATGAAGTTTACGTGATGACAGCAGACAAACCTTCTGCTGAGACAATGCTAATGTATTGTAATACTTTAGCTGAGACAGGCGACTCAATAAAAGCCTATCAAGCATCAGGATATAAGATTAGTCCTAATGCAGTATCAACTAAATTTGATAAAGAAGGCAGAGCATATTTTGACGCATTACTTGACGCAAAAGGAAAATTGATTATTGACGCAGATGGAATGTTTACAGCAAATCAAATTGTAGCAGAGCTTACCTCAAACTTATTTACTAAAGGATATTTTCTACCAACCAGATCACCAGATATTGAACTCAAATTCCAAGTCCCAATCCTATGGGAAGTTCAGACTAAATCTCTTATTGATCCTGAAGAGATAGTAACTACCGAACTCAAGAGCCTTCTTGATGTGGTGTTTATTGATCATAGAAAAGGATTAGTGCTTCCTGTTGATTTAAAGACAGGTGGAGAAGGTTTCATGAAATCCTATTGGAGATACCACAGGTATCTACAGGGAGCTATGTACACTGATGCTGTAAGAGGTAGGAGGTGGCAGAGACATGATGAAGCTGAACGTGAATACGAAGTAGAACCCATGAGGTTTGTCTTCGCTGACACAAATCTGATACATCCTCCTGTAGTATGGTGTATGAGCCAATTAGATGTTCTCGGAGGAAAAGAAGGAATACCATATCTTGCACTACGACCAGGAATTTCAGCAGGTGGAAAAGATGAAATGGTATGGGTTCCTACCGACAGAATAAAACGCAAAGGATATTTACAACTGATTGCAGAATTAGATTGGCACACTAAAATGGACCAGTGGCGTTACTCTTACGACACCTATCAAAAGAATGGTGAAATGGAGATTGACGCATTTGAAATAAGAATTTAAAACCCTTTCCCAATGTTTAGAGACAAGATAAAAGTCGGTACTCACGCTGTCATAAATGTTATGACAGTTGATGCGAGGAGACTGTATCTTGATACTTCCAACATTGCGTTCATGAACACTGAAATGGACGAAACTAATAGTCACATTACAGCTATTTCATTTGAAAACAAGGTAATCCTGAGACAAGGAGACAAGATTCAAATGAAACTCGGTACAGTTAATACTGTATATGAGGTAGCTTATATGGTTATTGAAAAAAAGGGCAAATCTGTAGTCGTCTATAGTGCACTACCGACAAAGACTGAATTGTTTTTACTTCCTGCTATTGGAAAGACCCAAAAGCAACTGAAGTTTAATACTTACTTTGTCAATGCACAACTTGATTATTCTCATGAGTTCTTATGTCTAACGTACAGATTTACAGGGACAGAGACTTATAAGGAGTTCGAGAATTATATGGTTACGGACCCTCTATGTACCTTCCATCTTGAACATGGTAAATACCAAGTAACATATATGTTTAAGATCCCTTTGAAGTTTAACGCAGATGTGTTATCTTTCGTAGAAGGAAGATACTCCAAGTTCTCTAAGGCGTTGATTGATCGCATACGAAGATTTCATGGTACAGAAAGTAGTAAGCCTATGCTTGAAATTATCCGCAAGGATAAAGACCTGAAGGCTAATATGGAAAGATATTTAGGAATGGAATTACCTGCCACGAGTGAACTTGCATCAAAACCAGATATTAAAACAGAAATATATCAGCCTTATGACAGATCAAAGTAATTATTATCAATTGATGGAGCGTCGTGCATTAGGTGCTCCAATTCCGGCTCGTACAGACACTTACAGTCCTGTCAGCCATGCTGAAATTATTGAGGCAATGAAATCTCGACTCACACACAATAACCTTAGTATTGAGAAAAATAGAGTTTACTCTAATTCTCAAGGTACTCGTGTTGTTGGATTTTTTGATGTCATAGATGGTAGTGAACTCGGTAAGGAACATGGTATGCAGATGATGCTCGGCTATCGCAACTCTTATGACAAGTCAATGTCAGTTGCATTTGCCGCAGGAGCAACAGTATGGATTTGTGAGAACGGTTGTATCTCAGGTGATTTACTTGCATTTCGCAGGAAACATACTGGAACCGTTGCGTCTGAACTTGCTGATAAGATACAAACTGGTATCGACAGAATGAGAGATGATTTTGGAAGACTTCTGATTGAAGTGGATATTATGAAGAACTATTCTCTGACTCCACGACAGAAAGCTGAAATCTTAGGAGTAATGTATTTCGAGAGGAACATTGTTTCTCCTACTCAACTCTCTATTGTAAAACATGAGTTGAAACACAGTCATAATTTTAAGGAGGATAATGCTTGGAGCCTTTACAACAATGTAACGGAGTCCTTAAAGCGTTCTCATCCTATAAGTATTATTCCTGATCACATCAAAGTTCATGGTTTCATGAAGGAGATGTGCGGAATGAGTACTGTTGGATCATTACCTGAGACAGATGTTGAATCCACAGTTGAAGGATAAATTTTTGGAATTGTTGGGGAAGGAGTGGTTCAAAAGGATGGAGAGCTACTTGAACGGTGATGACTTTTCAAAATTATATCTTGAATTGTTTAAAGAAAGGAGGCAATATACTATCTACCCTGAAAAGGGTTCGGAATTGTTGTTCAAAGCCTTTCGTACCACTCCTATTTCCAAAGTCAAAGTCGTGATACTTGGACAAGACCCATATCATGACGGTTCTTACGATGGTTTCGCCTTCTCAAATGATGAGAATCGGTTGAGACTATCTCCCTCTTTAGTGAATATTTTTAAAGAAGTCGAATCAGACGTATTTGATGGCTTTCAACTTAATCCGGACCCACAGCTTATTCGATGGGCAGAACAAGGTGTATTGCTCATTAACACGGCTCATACGGTACGTGCAGGAGAACCTGCTTCACATATCCTATTATGGATGGAGTTTACTCGTGTAGTTATACATCACCTATTAAATAGATACAATCCTACAGTTTGGATGTTGTGGGGAGCAAAAGCAAAGAGACATCTTAGTGAAAAGAAAATTGGTTCTAAACACTTGGTACTCACTGCTGCTCATCCTTCACCCTTTTCAGCTAATGCTGGATTCTTTGGGTGTAAACATTTTTCGCAAGCAAATGAATTTCTATTAAATAATAATGTTGAACCTATAAATTGGTAAAGATGAAAAAAAAGATGATTATGTTAGCAATGATGGTCGTTGCGATCTCAGCTATTATTTTAGCTCAGACCAATGACGTAACAACAGATGTTGATCTTGCGGTAAAGCGTGTTGTAGTTGACGGTGAAGGACAGTACATATTTTCCTTTGTAGGAAATGATAAGTACGCTGATAAATACTCAGCATTTTCCTTCAAGTTGACTGATACAGAAATCGAACTCGTAAGAAATTATGTAGGACGATTTGCAAAGATTGTAAGCGTGACTGATGATCGTGTTTCCATTATGAAAAATGATTTGAAAGTCAATATCGTTTACGATGATCCTAATTCTCCTGATAAACCACTACTGTCAGAAACAGTTCTGAGAGAAGAGGCTATTAAAGCAGGAGTACCTGAGTTTGAAACCTATTATAAAAATTAAAAAATGGCGACAGAGAAGAAGAACAAACTCGTATTATTTTGGGAAGCAAAAGCTGGTGATAAGATCAAAGCTGCAAGAGCTTCCAAGTCCCTTCAGCGACAGGCTGAAATTGATGTAGCGAAGGCTCAAGAAGATTTTGAACTCGCTAAAGATGCTTTTGACGAAGCAAAAATGAAAGCGAAAGATGATCCGAAGGAAGGGTTCAAAAACATCGTCAAAACTCATCGTGCAATGGTGGTCGAGAAGAAAGATTTTGAGAACTCGATTGAAATCTACGAAGCTCTCTTTGAAGAGAAGCCGAGACTACTCACGTAGTCATGATACGGTTTGTCGGTGGTACGGTAGGTGGTGTAGCAGTAACCACCTACCATGACGTTAGAGTTCATATACGTCACGAGTTAAAAGAAGGTTATATTCCTTCAGCAAATGGTGATATGATCAGAGAAGAAATACCACTGAGAGAATTTTTAGGACGTATTTTTAAGGAAGGACGTGAAGTAGAGAATGAATTGTATCGGATAAGTAAGTGTATGGCTGGTGGTTATGGTTATAACGATAACGAACTGGATAGAGTCACTAATACCTACGATGTAATGTATTCTAATCTTATCAGAAGAGGTAAAATAGTCCTTGCTCAACATAAAATACGTACTGATAGCATGATCGGTGGTAGAGACCCTTACGATTTAGAAAGACGACAACTTATGGCAAATCAAAGTGATGATTATCGAAGACAAGCAATGATGCAGCAGATGTCCACTCCACCACTACATTATCAACCTCATGGACTTTTAGGTTTAGGTGGTAATACTCAAATAGAACAAGCTATTAAAGATGAGGCAGAGAGATCAGAAAAAGAAAAGAAAAAGCGAACAGATGATTTATTTTTCTTGACAACATGAGGATAAAAGAAGCATGGGAAATCATCGGACGAATAAATTCTGGTGAGATCGACTTCGGGGAACTCTCCGAGAATGAGAAGGAAGACTTGCTCAAAGCTGTCTTCAAGCTCACAAGACGATATATGGTTCTGTCCCGTATCTACATGATGAGAGATGTAATAAAAACTATTGCACTGATTCTCATTGTGTTATTAGGGATAAATATAATCGTTGAGATAATTAACTTATTTAAAAACTCTTAAAACCAAACAGTTATGTTTGAAAATCAAGTCGAAACGTATATTGCAAAAGCTCTCTTTGAAGAGGCAAAAGGTGACAACGCATTCCTGAATGAAAGCGAACTTGCTTTCCGTGTGACAGGTATGATGTATGCTGATAAGATCAAGTCCGAAGGACCTGTATCTCTTCGCTCTGTCAAAGGTAAAATGAGCAGAGTGCGTACCCTTTGTGATGAAGCCTCCAAGATTCTTCTACCACAGGTAGAGGTAATCGACGAAGTGAAGACCATTACAGGCTGGAAAATTGCTTCCGGAGCTGATTTGGAGTATATTGGTCAAGTTTTTCTTGGTATCAAACCAAGAGCAACTGCTGATGCTCCTGAAGCCGAAGCCGAAACTAAGAAATAATGGAAACTGATATTTTTTACTATCACGGAAAAACTACTGATGGTCACAGATTCACTATCGCTGGTCGTTTTCAGACTCTTATAGAGAATGAAATCAATAGTGACGGTGCTGATGTACTCATGCTTGGTATTTCTCTGTGTGGTGAACAGGATCAGTTTGCTAAAAGACTTGGCAGAATAAGATCAGCAGGAAGAATGAAATCCAAACGCATTTTGGGTAGAACATACTTCTCGCTGTATGAAGAAACACGACCCTTGAATTGGTTCGCAGAAAAGAAAGGTAAAGTCTTTGTTGAAGCAGCACAACTTAATAATGCGCTCAGCAGATCAAGTATAATGCGAAAATTCAATCTATAACACTACTTTCGCTACAGTAGGAAGCCTGAGTGATAATTCTGACTTAATTGTTAGAACTCACTCAGGTATTTTACTTTAGCATCAATACGAACCACAAACTAACATTAACATGGAAAAAGAATCACTCAAAATAAATCCCAATCCGGAAGAAGTCAAAGCTATCAAAAAAGAAGCGATTAAATTGATCACGGAACGTATTAACAGAGGAGATGAATTTCTCTACATCAGTGAAGGACACGCATCAGGTAACGGAGAAGCTGCTCTCATGATTGGAGGAAATACTAATAATCTTGCAAGAGTGTTGTCTCTCACAATGTCAAAAGTTCCTCAACTTCATGAGATTGTAACTACTGCTGTGGAAGCACATAATTATGCTAACAGTAGAGAAGGTATCATGGGTACTCTTAAAGATATGCTGACCAATCTTAAAGATAGTCTGGACTGTAATAATTGTGACAAGAAAGATGAATGTAAGATTAAAAATGATAGTATGGTAAAGTCACAAGGAGATTGTTAAACCCTTTAAAATTATAAAAATGGTAACAGATGAAGTAGAAGTACAACAAGGAGCTTTTAAAGAGTCCTTGTACAGGAATAACAGTAAAATCCGTAAGGATCGTGCTGATTCCATTATCGAGGATGCAGAACTCATTTACAAACGTGAGATCGAAGACCTCGATGTTCAAAAGAAAAAGATGTTGAGAGATCAGGAAAATATGCTTGATCTGTCTCCTACCGATGCACTGAGTCTGACTCTTGCAAGTGACTTTGATTCCAAAGTCTATGTGGATAAGGACATTGAGCTTGGAGTAAAAATCCGCAACGTAGAGATCAAACTCGAAATTGCACGTAAGCGTTATGCTTACTTATTTGGAGGGACCGAATAATGGGAGGAGGTGGTTATAGTTCACTCTCTCGTGGAGTGCGTCATGAAGTCAAAGGTACGTATGCAAAGTCCAGTGAGATGAATTTCATGCAACGGGAAGTCCATCATGAAATGAAATCTGTTGGTCTTGATTTTCGTGAGTCCAGAGATTCTGAAGAACATCCTGCATCTGTTGCAATCATTGTAGCACTGGATGTTACAGCGTCAATGGGAGAAGTTCCCAATCATCTTATCAAACACGGTCTTCCGAATATGATGGATGAGATTATCAAAGCTGGTATTGCTGATCCACAGGTTCTATTTATGGGAATTGGTGATCACGAATGTGATCGTTCTCCCTTACAGGTAGGACAGTTTGAGAGTTCTGATGAACTGCTTGACAAGTGGTTAGAAAGTACTTATCTCGAAGGTGGAGGTGGTGGTAACGCAGGTGAGAGTTATATGTTAGCATGGTATTTCGCTGCTAATCACACTCAAATCGACTGTCTTGAGAAGAGAAAAGAGAAAGGATTCCTCTTTACCATTGGTGACGAACCTGTGTTACTTTCTGTTCCCGGTCCTGCTTTGCAGAAGATTATGGGAAATGCTCAATATGGAACACTATACAATTCTACAGAACTTCTGGCAGAAGCACAGAAAATGTATGAGGTGTATCATATCCATATCAGTGAAACCTACTCCGGAGGCAGAAAGCACGTTAAGGATGGATGGAAACAGATGATGGGAGACCATTGTATCATTGTCCAGAGTAGTGACGAGGTAAGCTCTGTAATCGCTACAATCGTATCGAAGAAATCCGGTTCGACTGAGGGTGTAGAGGATACCTCCGACAATGAAAGTGTTGATAAGCCAAAAGAGGAGGAAATGCTATAATGGGAACGCCACATAAAGAAGAAAAGCGACATACTCCCAAGCGTAGAACTGCGGAGATGAAGGAGCTTCTCGATGCAAGTCTTGATGCCTTTGATGATCTGAAAGATCAAGCACATTTTGCCAACCTGATTCATGGATTAAGCATGGAAATGTTGGAAACAGTTGCAATCAGAGAAATGAAGCCTGTTGATGAAGGCTCGTGAAATGAGAACAGCAGTAATCGGACTTGGATTTGGAGATGAGGGTAAAGGTATGGTGGTATCACACCTTTGCTCTCATTTCAACAATCCTTTAGTCGTCAGATATTCAGGTGGACACCAAGCAGGTCATACCGTTGTACACAAAGACATCAAACATACGTTTGCAAACTTTGGGTCAGGTACACTGCAAGGATGTCCTACTTACTGGTCGAAATATTGTACAATTGAACCTGTCGGTTTACTCAAGGAGCTTACAATCCTTGTGGATAAGATGGGTACAAGTTTTGATGATGTGAAAATCTACATCCACGAAGAATGTCCTGTAACTACTCCTTTCGATATATTTCACAATCAGAAATTGGAGAAAGAGAAGATGTACGGAACTTGTGGAGTTGGGTTTGGTGATACTCTCGAAAGAGAAGAAGATCACTTCCATCTACATTTTTCAGACCTGTTTAACCCTACTATTTTGAAGATCAAATTGGAACAGATTCGTAAGTACTACGGTTTGTTCCATGTCCTTAAAGACATTGATGTAGGACCTTTTATGGAAGCTGTGGATATACTCAATGCGAAAAACGTATTTCCTCACGATGTCATTATTCCTGTAAAGAGTAATGAAATACCAGCACATCCAAATACCATTTATGAAGGCTCACAAGGTCTTTTACTTGATCAGGATATTGGATTCTTTCCCAACGTAACACGCTCTAATGTAGGACGTAAGCGTTTGGATGAGTTCATTTATGCTTATGATGAGGTATGGTATGTGACGAGAGCGTACCAAACTCGTCATGGTTATGGTCCGATGACTAATGAGGAGCATCCATTGAAGCTGATCAATAATAAAGGTGAGTCGAATCTCGATAACTTTTATCAAGGACAGTTTCGGAAGAGTATGCTTGACGTTGATCTTTTAAATTATGCTTTAGAGCAGGATTCTAAGAGTGTCAGAAACATCCAGACTAAATATCTGGTGATCACCTGTCTTGACCAAATGGTTAATTGGCGGTTCACTCAGGGCGGTCAGGTATTTGATTCTGGAAATGAAGAGAAGTTCATTGCGAATGTAGTGAGTGCTTTGAATTTTAAAGGAATGGTGTACCTTAGCCGATCCGAAAATAATGAACTTGAACAATGGAAAGGAGGAAAGGATGTCTAAAGTAATAAAATTTGAAGATTTTGACTTAACGCAAGTAGGTAACACTATGGAAATCGAAGGAGTTCTGTATGGCGATACGCTTGTAATGCTTCCGGACACTAAGGGTTTTATGTACCTTGAAATCCTCATTCCAACTCTTGAAGAGTGGGGAAAGATTATCCGACAATCCGACCTGAAAGAAATCGAAGGTATGTCAAAGGGTCAAAAAATTATCTTGCGGAAATCTACCCGACAGATCGAACAGAAGGTCTCTTGGGAGGTGTTCCGCAGAGACCATTATACCTGTCGGTATTGTGGTGCAGATGACCGACCCTTGACGGTAGACCATGTTGTAGTATGGGAAGAAATGGGTCCGAGTGTCCCAATGAACCTCATTTCGAGTTGTAAGAAATGCAACAACAAACGAGGCACAATGAGATACGAGGCTTGGCTTGAAAGTCCCTACTATCTGTCAAACGTTCCAGCATTAACTGTAGATGTAATCGCAAATAATGTAAGAGCCATAGCAGATATACCCTACATCAAGGAACACCTCTTACGCAACGTGAAGCGTAGCCGATGAAATGGCAACCGAAATGTGGCAGTTGTGGTAGAATCATAGGAGCTTCTGAGTTTGACAGGGATGAAATAAAAGTTGATTTTATTCCTGATACAGAACGCACCGTTGAATCTACCACGTATACACACAAACGTTGTCTTTAATTCACGATTCTCTAATTATCTTAGTAGCAATCTTTTAAATCTTTTTCTCATGGGAAAATTCAATGAGAAGAGTACGACCAAACACGTACCTTCTGAAACAAACGCAATGGGTTCCGCAGCGTATAAACTGGACCCTAAAGAAGAACTCGTATCTACTATACTGACTACTTTTGTACAGAAGTCTTACTACGAAAAAGAGAAGGAAATCATGAAACGCTTCCGAAAGGCAGCAGAGAATTGTGATCCTTTGTTCGTAGCAAAGACAGCTCTGTATGCTCGTGGTCCTGCGAATATGAGAACGTCTTCACACGTCCTTGCAGCCGAACTTGCTCCACGAATTACTGGACTTGAATGGTCTTCAAGGTTTTACAACAAGATCGTAAACCGGACTGATGATATGAGTGAGATTCTATCTTACTATGAAGGTATCATGAAGGGTAAGGGAGTTCCTAACGCTATGCGTAAGGGATTCAAGAAGTATCTTGAGGGTATGGACCCTTATCTGATTGATAAGTACAAAATGCCCGGAAGAGAGATTTCTCTTATCGACCTTGTGAATCGTATGCACCCTGTTCCAACTCAGTCTAACGCAGAAGCATTTAAGCTGCTCATGACCAAAGGTGGAAAAGGAATAGATAAACTCTATGGCTCGAAGATTCTTGAGAAAGAAATGTCCAAAGCTGGTACAGCTCCTAAAACAGCTCAAAAAACTGTTGCTGAAGCGAAAGAAGAAGCTATCAAGGACGTGCTGAGCAATGTTAAAGGTATGCCTATTTTTAACCTGTTGAGGAACCTGAGGAATATCATCCTCTACTCTCCAACAAGTGTTAATGCTGCTTGTAATCAACTCGTTATTCCTGAGAAGATTTACAAGTCAAGGCTCCTACCTTTCCGGTTCCTGTCTGCTCATCTTGAAATTACCAAGATGAAATATGACCTTAAAGAAGGAACATCCGGTAAAATTGTCTTTGAAGATGAAATTGAAGGTCGTGTTGCAACTCGTGAAGAGTTCACCAAGCTCAAAGCTCAGGTTCTCGCTCATCTTGAAAAGGCTGTTGAGCTGTCTTGTCATAATATCCCTGAATTGGAAGGTCGTGTAGCAATACTGATTGACCACTCAGGGTCAATGAGAGGAGATGGTGGAGGTAGTTCACTTGTCTCAGCACTGTCACGTACTACCAGTTCTGATATTGCAAACATCTTCGCTGCTATGCTTCTGAGTAAGCAACCAAGCGTATATGTTGGTCTCTTCGGAGATACTCTACTTCAGTATAAAGTAGATCGTGAGAAGGGAATCCTTGCAATGTCAAGGGATATGCACCGTAAAGGTAGTAGCTGTGGAGGTGGAACTGAACAAGGGGTTTACGTGTTCTTTGAGGAATTGATTAAGAGCCGTACTCCTGTGGACTTCATTATTGTGTTCTCTGACATGGTTATCGGTGAGAGAAACTCTTGGTATGGTGTATCAGGAGATCGTCGTCCCGGAAGGTTCCAAGACATCTTTAAGCAGTTCAGGAAACTGTATCCTACAACCAAAGTTGTGTCTGTTGATATTAGGCAGACATCTGGTACTACTGTGTTCAATAAGAACTTCGGTGTATCTCAGGTTGCTGGATGGTCAGAAAAGATTTTTGATGTAATCGCTGAAGGCGGTGCTGGTTATAAAGCCATCATCGAAGAAATCGAAAAGATCAAAATTTAATTTTCAGCTATACAGAATTTTATATATATTTGCAAAGAGAGTGACAATTAGGAGGCTTACTTCGTTACAAGTTCCATTATACTTTTACAGATAATCGTCTTCTTTGATTTTTCCTCTCTTTGCATTTTTAGTTCTTTGATACAAAAACATTATAATACTTGGGGGAATGTTGAAAAACACTCTCAGATACTTTCTCTGGAAGCAGTAGCCATTCAGAGAGTTACTTCGGACTTGGGTCTCAAAAACCCATTCCCCCGCTAAACTACAAGAATTGTGCTCAGTCCTCTGAGAGGCATTGAGGGGCTTAATGTTATCCCTTATTAACAGGTTCTTGTAGTTACGTTCTTTAAAATTAAATTGTAGTACCCAAGATGAGACTTACTTCGTAGCTCTTCGGAGCAATCGTAGGTTCGAATCCTGCTTTCCCCACGATACATTAACAATACAATGGGGAAATAGCCAAGTGGTCAAAGGCAACTAATTTTGGTTTAGTTAAACACTGATGCAGTCTTACTATTTCGTCTACAATTTTTTAACTTATTGGCAGCACCGTCTATTCTACGTCCGTTCCGGACAAAGGGTTGAATTTCCATGGCTGGATTGGTGCTGCCTCCCTTTTAAGGGTAGCAAGGAAGTCACTTACTTCGAAACGTAGCTCAGTTGGTAGAGCTTTTGATTGATAATCAGAATGTCGGTGGTTCAAATCCATCCATTTCGCACAATGACAGTGATCCCATTTCCTCCCTTATCCTATTTAATGCTTAAAGAGTAGCAAGGATAACACTTACTTCGTAGCTCAGTTGGTTAGAGCACAAACCTGTAAAGTTTGATGTCTCAGGTTCAATTCCTGACGTACCCGAAAGGGTCCATAGTGTTACCAGTTTTCTCTCTTTATTTAATTTCAAAGCTATGATCTACAAATTAGGATGGTTCTTGAATCTTATCCTACCTAAGTGGGTAGCAGGTATAACCATAGCTCCTTTCGGCATCTATCTCAGAGAAGATGTCTTCAGCAATTATCGTATCAATAATCATGAGAATATCCACTGGACTCAACAGATGGAAATGCTCATTGTATTTTTTTATCTTTGGTATCTATTTGAATGGTTAATCAAACTGTCCAAATATGGTAAAGAAGCCTATCGCAACCTTTCCTTTGAGAGAGAAGCAAAGCATGGAGAAATGCTTGACTACTATGAAATTGAAAGAAAACCTTACGCATGGATACACTACCTATAGGACCGTATAAGCCTGACGCTACTGAACACGAAGCCTTCAATCATGTCGATGAATTTGATATGTTTGCTACCCACTCTCCAAATAAAGGGAGAGGAGATTCTTTAGGTGGAGGGCAAGATATGTATTTCTGCTATGATGATACTCGATTTGTATTCTCAGCAGAAAAGTTGTGGTATTTCGACTCCTATGGAAAATATATAGGTCAGCGTCACCCTTTAGTACATCCTGACGATCATCCAATGAGCAGAGATCACTACATGAGTACCATGATAACTCTCAAGATGCACTATGACAGAACAGGGAGTACAGCAAGTATGGCAAAGATCAAGGAGATCACTGACAATACAGGCTACATCATCAGTAAGATGGCTCGTAGAGGACTTGGACTTGGTTGGTGGTCAAAAGCTATTCAAGGAAAGACATTCTATCAGTTTCTCTATCACATGATGGGAATCGTAGAAGCTGTATTTGTTTACCTACCAATGCACATGATATTTGCTGAAGCATCATTTAGCGAAGAAGTCGATCAATGGCAATATGTTCCTTATCCAGAAGGAAAGAGACTTCAAGAACTACCTAAATGGAAGCATTGGGTAAGCAAAGCCTGTTATCCTTCCTATGCTCTACAAAATGCTGGATGGCAGCTATATGTAACTGATAAGAACAAACTTCCTCTTCTCAGGAGGATTCACGAAGCTGTCTATCGTCCTATGATAGGCAAGACAAATTATGTACAGAAAATGCTCTTTGGAGTGAAAGGTATTCAAGAAGAGTATATTTCATTCTACAAAGCTATGATGGGTGGAAGATGGGGAGGTTATCTGAGCGAACGCAATGATCGTAATATGCACGTTCTTAACCCTCAACCTCACTACAACAACATAGATGTCGATGTCGCAAGAAAACTGTACAACGAAACTCAACTTTAATATTTATTGACCTCTGGTGTAACTGGTAACACGTTCCCCTTTGGAGGGAAAGAGTACAGGTTCAAGCCCTGTGAGGTCATCTAACGTTTAATATTTTTTATTAACTAAACCACAAACAAATGAAAAAACTATTTATCGCTCTGATATTTTCGAGCTTAATTACAAGTTGTTGCTTGTCTCAACTTCCAACTCAGTATGCCTATATAGATGAGACTTGCAGTGCAATGTTACCTGACTTTACTGAGATGGTAATTGTGGGAGATAATTGTAGTGTGGTAAATATCACACAGGTTCCCATGCCCGGAATAGTAATACAAGCTACAACTACGGTTCGTTTGGTAGCTACAGACGAAACAGGAAATCTAAAAGCTATGGATTTTGAGGTGGTAATAATGGATACTATTGCACCTACCATGATGCTCGATCCCGAATGGGTGAGTTATACCGATAAAGAAGTAGGTGAAATGTATAAAGTATTTTATGGTTGGGTACAGGAACAGGGTGATTACTACAATGAAGTGTACGCTGGAACAATAGACACACTTGTTACACCGGACACCACCTTGATATATGTAAATGACACAATGAGATATTTCCGTGGTACAATACCTATTTTCGAATATAGGATGGATGAAGGTTATTGGGCAAATGAAACTCCTGATTTGACAGCTTGGTTCAGATGAGAAGGCTCTGGATACTGCTGCTGATGGTTATGTCCATCAGTTGTTTAGCACAAATTCCAACTCAATTCTATCTTGCAAATGATTCATGCAACTTTGTTCTTCCTGATTATTCTCAGGCTGTACAGGTTCTTGATAACTGTTGTGTTGATAGCAACGGATTTTATCAGACTCCACATTCAGGAACACTGTTATTTCCCGGTTATGATATTACAGTCACGCTTGTAGGACGAGATTGTGCTGGAAATTCAGTTCAAATGACATTTGATGTAGTAGTGATTGACGAGGTTCCACCTACATTTTTCTATGATTCCACCCAATTCCTACCTATGGGTATGTATCAGAACGAGGATAGGATTTTTAAGCTCTATATCACGCTTGACAGTAGTAATTTAGACAATAACGGTAATCCAGACTATCTGACTTACTATCGTGATCCTAACCACGGACATCAACCTATTGCTGCAAATATCTATGACACCAACCCTGAGTTAGTGTCTTATCTGGATCATCCTGATGATTGGAGAGGAACGATCTTTAGAGCAGAAGGAAATTTTGACTTGACAAATGTGAGATTAAAGCTATATCGGACAGGATATGATCCATATCAGGAGGTAATAGTAGAAATCATGGAGGTTGTAGGAGATCAAAATCCAAGTATGATTCCTCTGAGTCAAGGTAGAAAACTGAGCAAAGAACTATTTACTGATTCAACAGGAGAAGGAGCATGGTACACTATTCCTATGCGGAAAATGACTCTCTATCACGGTCAGGAGTATGTAATTGTAACAAGGATCAATCGTGGTGACTTCGATAATAAGATTCAATGGAGAATCAATACTGAGAGCTATTCCGGTGGATTCTTAGTATTCACTAATAATGGTTCAGGAGAAGAAGGTCTGTGGCAGAGAAATCACAATAGAGACTATATGTTCGAAATTTGGGGACATAAAATATAGGGATTGCAGTATCGTCAAAAATTCTTATATTGGTTGTGTGTACGAGACTTAGACATCATGGCAGATAATCGTGGAGGATCAACAATAGCATATCATTCAAGCACCTGTAATTGCTGTGTATGTGGTAGTTCGAGAGGAGAACACAAGGGAGACAAGTCTTATCGCTACAAGAAGCGAGAGCAGCGATCCTGTGAATGTGGATGTGGTACGACCTTCATGTGTAAACATGATTCTAAAAAAAGATTTGTAATAGGTCACAATATGAAATAAAAAATTAAATCATGGGAAGAAAACCTTTAACACAAGAAGAAGCACAACAAAGAGTAACTAGGAAAGCAAACTCTATGTATAGTAATGAGGAACAAGCATTTGGTACAGGAAAAAAATTAAAAGACCTAAAGGATAAAGGTGGTTGTAAGTCATGGATGTGGTTTCTTCTGCTACTCGCAGCAATAGCGGTGGTAATTATAACAGCAGGTGCTTAAAAATCTACTCTGATACAAGCTCTTGACACAAATTCAGCGTCGCCATGCGGAGTGTGATTTAATCACAAGGAGCAGCAACAGAGAGACTTCTGTTAGGTAGGGACGGTGGTATCTGAGGACGGGGATGAGGCTTCAGCTAACAGATTTTATTAACTCCTAATATTTTTTATATGGATACATTAAAAGAAGCCAAAGAGTTTCTGCGAAGAAACTGGCATAAAGGTGCGTACTGTCCTTGCTGTAGTCAAAAGGTTAAGTTATGGAAGTATCAGATTCATAGTACAATGGCAACAGTATTGATAGAGCTGTATCACATGACACCTAACGAGTATCATCATCACGATGATCTGTGGAGGTTGGTAAAAAGTAAGTTCAATTTTCAAGCTGTTCATTGTGGAGATTTCTCCAAACTTGCCCTTTGGGAATTGATTGAACCGATGCCTAAGGATTACGATAGTAACAAAAAGGCTACAGGAAATTGGAGAATCACAGAAACAGGGAAACTGTTCGTTGAGAATAAGATAAAAGTTTCAAAAGTATTATTCGTATTCAATGGAAGGATATGGGGTAGAGAAGGAGAGGTCTCTATCATAGATACAGTAAGGAAAAAATTCAATTACGAGAAAATGATATTAGATCAACTGAAATAAAAAATGGATAGATTACTGGTAGAGACAAAAGAACTCAGACCAGAGTATCGTGAACGCAATCGCTTATGGGATAAATTCTATAAGCGTTTTTGTTTAACACTTGCTCTGATCTGGAAAAGCAGACCTCTTATTCATTATCCTCTCACTATTGATATTGAACTTGGAACTATGAAGTATGACTATTTCAAATTTGGAATAGAGCATACTCTTCGTAGGATTTGGAGATACAATGTCATTATGGGAGCGAGATTGGAAGGTAGGAATGTAGATTTAGACACTAAAGATTTTTATATCGAAACACTCTTAACTGATGAACAAGCTGTTGAAGATCAGCTAAATAAAGAACTTTTAGAACACTATCGAAATGGTTAAATTACTTGTTGTTGCTTTCGTTTTCTTAGCAGCTATCTATTATGTGGACATCATAATACGGATAGTTAAAGATGAGAAAGCAGGTGTAGTACGGTATAATGGTCCGAAGTTGATCATACCGTTCGCTTATTGGTTGTTCCCCTACAAGGAGAAGAAACCAGCGAAAAGAAAAGTTAAACCCAAAAAATCAAAAGAAAATGAAGCGAAGTAGAAAATTGTTAATTTTAGTAGCCGTGATCGGTATCCTGTTTTTGATCTTTGCATCAAAACTATTTGTAACCAACGATCAGGGATATTATCAAGCGAAACAGGCTTTCATCACAGGTAAAATGAGTGTTCGGATGAGTCCGGGAACTTATGGTCAGAACTTTGGTACGATTACTACCTATAAAGCCAACGCTACAGTCGGTTTTGGTAGCCAAGAAGGAGACATCTCTGCGAACTTGGACTCTATCCCTGTTGTATTTAATGAAGGCTCCTATGCGAAGATCGCAGGACTCATTAGAGTACAGCTTCCGAACACTGAAGAAGGGATAAAGAATCTTCTACAGGAATTTGCAGGTGGATATGATCACTTTATTGAAGCAGGTATTGTCCCTATTGTTGAGAACGCTGTTAAACTTGGAGCTAACCTCCGATCAGCCCAAGATGCTTACACCACACTTGCTCTCTTCCAGCAGTCCGTTCAGGACCAGCTTTCAAACGGAGTATATGTAACTCATTCAGAACGTAAAACGATTGTTAATGCTACAGGAGATACTGAAGTTCGTCAAGTGACTGTAATCAGTCTTGACAGAGACAGTATTCCAATGAGACAACCTAATCGTTTACAGGAACTTGGATGCAAGATTACATCTTGTGTAATTGATGTTCCCGGATTTGATGCAACTGTCGTAGGTATGATTGCCAAGCGTAAAGAGGAAGCAATGAAGACTGAACTCGCTAAACAAGCGGCTCTTAGAGCACAGCAGGATGCGATTACAGCAGAGGAGCAGGGAAAAGCTGATGTAGCGAAAGCAAAGTATGTCAAAGAGGTTGAGCTTATTGAGGCTACTACCAAAGCGAGAGAGAAATTTGAAGTTGCTGAGTTCAAAGCAAAGGAAGCTGCACAGGATAAGATAGCTAAGATTCTTGCTGCTGAAGCTGTGAAACAGGAGCTACTGATTGCTGATGGATTATCCGCAGCAGCCAAGTATCAGATTGATGCTGATGTTAAAGAAGCTATCGGTGTTGCAGAACACATGAGTAAGTGGGTAGGACCACAGATCGTCATGGCTGGTGGAGAAGGTGGATCAGGTGGTTCAGGTGTTGAGAACGCTCTGATGATCAAGATGATGATGGAATTAGTTAAATCTCCTAAATAATGCGTAAGGTATTAACAGACTTATGGACGATAATAACAAACTCAGTAAGAGAAATGCACGATCCTCACCAAAAGGTCCTTTGGATGCTTGGGTTCGTTGTAGTTTCTTTCATCATCGTCCTGTCTCTAACCGCTTTAGTCTTTGGTTTCGTCGAAAATTTGATCGAGATTATTGGCAATACGATCACGCAAACCGTAATCGGAGAATTTCCTGAAGTAAATGAATAACACTATCATAGAAGCATTAGGATTGAGGCATGACGAACTTCGAGAAGAGGTTGAAAACTATACTAACAATGTCGAAAATGCTCGTTATCAAATGAACCAGAGCAGAAGAGAGATAGCTGAGTACACGAAGTTTAAAGAGGAAGCAGAAGCCAAGCTGTCTGAAATTCGATTGGAGTTAGAAAAGATGGGAGAAATCTTCGACAATGAAGTTTGGAGAAATGTCGATAAGGTCTATGAGACACGTTGGGATTGCCGAACCGAGCAGCGTGAGGCTGCTTGACGGAAATTCTGTACCTTTACTCTATGAGTTTAGAAGGAAAACGAGTAGGCTATGTCAAAGTGGTAGAGGCTACTGATAGTTATGAAACATTTGTGACCAATGTCAATGCTGCAATTCAAGAAGCATTTGATTTAGGTATCGGAGTCTACGATATAAAATATGTCGTTGTAGAACTGAGAGCAGATGTTACTTACTCAGCACTACTGATGTTTGACGATCAGAGGAAGATAGACCCTCCTGATTAAAAGTTGTATCTTTATGACGTATATACATAAAAACTATAGCGTTATGAAAACAACTCAAATTATGAAGGGAGTGCTGTTGTCACTTCTATTGCTATTGCCGTTTGGAATCTTGATCGCTCAGGCGATTGAGCCTCCTACGGACGTAATTGATCTTGTGGTACGTTTTGACGTATTTATTGCGTCATTAGCTGGTTACGCAGCAGTTGCCATATTCCTTACCGGACTGATCAATGGTTGGTCTAAGATTACAAAGTCTTGGATGAAACAGGTTATCAGTTGGGTAGTTCCGGTTATCCTTGTAGTTGTCGTGAGCTTTTTACTTAAAGCTGGATTCCTTGCAGGAGAAAACTTTATTAAAGTCCTAATCTTTGGTCTTGGTGCAGGTCTGGTATCGAATGGTATATTCGATATATCCTTTGTCAATACATTCATAGGTTGGGTAGTTGAAAAAGTTGGAGGAGTAATTAAGAAAGAATAACACTAAGCCTAAAACTGAGAGAAGAGGGAGTCCGTAATGGATTCCCTCTTTTTTTTACCCTGAAAAATTTTGACGACAGGGGAGTTATTTGCGGTAAACCTGTGAAGCAGCACTCTTGACCTTGTTATACTGATTAGGTCCAGGCACGAGTTTCAAAGCATCCCTTACTGCACGACTCTGATCCTTGTTAGGACCTGACTGAAGAATATCTTCTCCACCTGACAACAGTGTTCCAGCAGAATGTAGAGCTTCTACACCATCAATAATAAGAGTGAAAGCAGGGATAGCATTTCTTGACAGACGTTCAAACTCCATCGGGTTAGTATAGAACCCAATGTCAGTCACAAGTCTTGAGAGCTGATTGATCAGGAAGTACCTTGCAGCACGAAGTTTTGGATCATCATCATCATCTAATCCTCTGAGAGCTAAGAAGGCTGCTGCGAGAGTCATGAGAATTACAATCTCTGTCATGTTCTTACGCATATTCGCTGCATCTGTATCAGTAAACTTGTCAGAAATCAGACCGTCAAATCCAGTACTTCTCCATATCAATTTCTTGAGAATTTCAAGTGGTATGCTTGCAAGCCTTGCACCTTTCTCTCCAAGACTACCTGCATCTTCGAAGTAAGAAACATAACTTTGATAGCGTCCTTTACGAATAAACTTCTTGCTTTCATCCTTTCGGTTAACAAGTTGATTGTCATCTACTACTCCACCGAAACGCTCCTGAAATCCCTGAAATGCCCATGTACGAAACTGACTAGCAGCACGACCAATAAACTTTCTCTTACCTGCGAGTGGAGTATCCGGATCATAGTTACCGTGATTCATCTTAACCACTTTGTCAATCCTCTGCTTCAACATGAACTGTTCATGATCAAGCTCCTCAGCTTTCTGCTTATCGGTAAGTTCCTTTCCTTCAAGACGTTTACTGACAAATTCCATTCCATCAGGAATAATCAACTCGTTCTCCTCGATGCTAACTGCATCCCAAAAACTCATTTCTTTACCGTCAACAATAACCATAGTCTCAAGCATCATGGCAATCATTACAGGAGATTGGTTCAGATATTCTGTACGAGACTGAATGTTGTACGGACCCATAAATTTTATTCTCTTACCTACTTTCTTAAACAGGGAAGCACTCTCACCCATTTTCCTGAGTTCATTCTTACTCTCCTTGAGTACATCGAAGTGATTCATCAGCACACGAACTTTCTTAGCTGTGTTGCTGATCTGATCCCAACCGTGGAAAGAGTTATTACGTGCAAGTGAATGGAGCGTGATAGCTGTTGCTCTACGGAAGTTCTTCATTGAGTAATTCCTACCGTCAGAACCTTCTATGACGTTGGAGATAATACCGAAACCAATGTTGGAGAATCCTGCAAAGATGTTCCAACCCATTCCTTTCAGTTGAATGTATTGTAGAACTGCATCTCCATACTTGGACACTACTTTAACACCACCAAGAGCATCCTCCTGTTCTTTAATAGCAGCAGATCGAGCATCGTATTGAGCCTTAGTTATCAGATTGTTGTCCCTCATCTCTTCGAGCTGCTCTTTGCTACGATTGATAACAGCAAGTACCTCTTTTTCTTTGGAAGTAAAACTCTTCTTACTGGTTTTTCCTTCAGGTATATTGGAGGGATAACCCCAATATGCTACGTCAAGATAGTTCTCATACATTTCTTTAAGGAAACTCATGCCTTCCTTAGGACGAAGCAGGTCCTTAAACTTATTCAATAGAGGCTCATTAGCAACGTTTACCTGTTGTTCAAGGCTGTTGTTGATTACATCTGTTGCAAGTCGAATTTGGTCCTCTATTGCAGCTCTGTGGTGATAGGTGACTGCCATTGAAGCAAAGGCTTTCATGACACGTCCGAGATCAAAGGAACTTTCCAGTGCAATCTCATCAGTTATCTTCTCCCTCCACTGTCGTTTGAGTTCTTCAGGTGGAGCTTTCTTATTATTGAATATATAATTCTGAGACTCATGGAGAACATAGTTATCAATACGCTCCTTCTCATCACTGGTATATTTGAACTGATGTTCCTTACGTTGTTCTTCAGCACCAGTCTTTGATAAATCATCCATGCGGAGGTTCTTCTTCATCTGATCGTACACCTCAGTGAACCCTTCCTTTAAATTTCCACCTTCAAATATAGCTTCGATGATTTTCTTGTCGATAAGCGGAATACTGTTCATGTCCATAGCCTTTACCTTGTCATAAGGAAGGTAATTTCTCAAGTCCTTGAGCATGTCCAGCATAAACTTGTGAAGCTCGTAATAGGATTCGTTATCATCTATCTGTTTGAAATTACTGTCGTAAGCATCATTTAATTTACCTGCACTATCTCTAAACTGAGCTTTCGGTACAACAGCTACGTACCGTCCGGTAGGAGTTGCACCAAGGGTATTTTCTGATCGCATAATAGTTGAGTAAGCAAAGGGAGAGTTGTTCAATTCCCACTGTACAATCTCATCTTCTGCACGACCCGGATCATTAGAGAGTCCTTCCCTAATAGATTGAGTTGTTGCTTCTCTGTCAATTTTATACTTCTCGACAAGTTTCTTGTTCAATTCGAGATAATCATTGAAACCTTTTTCACCAAGCAGAGCTTTCATCTTATCGGTTTCTCTCTTGATGTCATCCTGAGTAGGTGGATCAGCATCACTAAATCCTTCTTCCCAAAGAAGTACATGAGCATTAAAGAACTCAGTATTCTCCTGCATCCAATTGATATAGTCCCTGTTAGCTCTCTCTATAAAAAGCAGTTCCTTACTGGTCAAGTCTCGCTTTCTATTCATGTTGATGCTTGCTCGTCTTCGATCCTGCACATCTTTTTCTGTTTCCATGTAGTCGTAGGAAAAACGATGTACCAGATTCCCTGTATTCTTATCGCTATCGTTATTGAATTTTTGACGAAAGATGTTGAAGTTAGTCAGACCTGTTGCTTTGATTTTTGCATCAATCTCCTTACCCATTCCCTCAAGTTCAAGACGAGCAGCATTGTTAGCCTTCTTTACCCATGATGCAGTAGCCTGAAGGAGAATGTTATTTATCTCAGAGATGTCAAGTAAATTCTTTGCAAAGAAATTCACATCCCTACGTGGAGCGTCAATATCAATATCCGTATCTTTCAAGTTCCGAAAAGTCCGTTGAGTTCTTTTAGTCAAAAGAATTTTACGTTGACGCACGAGTTCATTCTCGAACTCTATGGCTCTATCCCTCCACTGAACAAACTCATCAGTCATTTTCTTTAGAGTTTCATTGCGAACTTTATATTCACCTTCATCATAGAATATGTGCTCACCTGCTCCACCCTCAAAGTCACCTGCTTTCTTCCATGTATTGATCATACGCTGTGCAAGATCAAGGTCTGCGGCAGAAGCAAGTAACCTCTGACCTTGTTTATTTCTGTTGAAAAGGATGCTCTCAATTTGAGTCAGGTCGTCCTCAGCATACACACCGATTGACGCAAGTTCTTTGAGTGTAGAAATATCTTTAATGTCCTGTTCAACATCATCAATCGCTAAACTAATATCACGGAGATGTTTAGAGTTTGCTATCTTAACCTTAGGGTCGGTCTCTGTTTCATTTGCTTTGATGAACTGACCTTTGTTTTTATATAAAGAGTTCAACTTCAGTCGCTTCTGTTGAATAAGAGGCTCAAATTTAGGACGACTTGTAAGTTCAGCTTCCTCTTTGGTTTGCTCCTCCATCACTTCCTGATCCACATCATTTGCATCAGGATACCTCGAAAGGTGATCGGTATCATCACTTGGATCATACACCTCTTCGTAGGTTTCCCCCTCAGGGAGACTTCGAGTGGTATCATGAGATTGCTTCCTGTCACGTTGCATTTTTGCCTGAGGACTCTTAGGTAAATAACTCACGTCGAGCTTAGCAGTATAGGTATTGTTAACACCAATGCGTTTGAACGTGACAAGGTGTGAAGTTCCATTTGCAAGATTGAAACGCTCAACGTTCTCTATGATAGTCATTATATCCGCAGGAATATAAGGAGATTTACCCATTCCAATCTGCTTCTTCAGAGTTTCCTGAGAGATAGCATTGGGAATAGTATAGTTATGAGCTATGTACGCACGATACGCTTCACGTTCTCCAACGTGAGCGATCATGGTTTTCCATTCCTTTATACTCTTATTCGGACATAATACTGCCATATCAACCTCCTTTACATTTCCTTATAAATGTATCAAGTTCTTTGTCAGATACAAAATCTTGTGGTACGAACATCTCAGATTGTGAATCACTTTTCTTAATGTCTCCGAAGTTCACAGTCGCTACATCATCTACCATACTTGTTGCAGCATCTATACCCGGATCGTTTTCAGACTGATCAACCTGTGAAGCTGCAACACCTGCTACGTCATCTGTAGCATTAGGTTCAGCAGGAGCTTTCTTCAGCTCTTTCTTTTCCTCAGGTGTAACCTTATTCTCAGGTGGAGGTACGGGTACTGGTTTGTCTACGAAAGAGTTACCACCCTCAACGTCTTTTCGTGTATGGATAGTAAGAGTCTTCTTAGCAGCTACCGCAATAGAGTATTTGTACTGGTTACGAAGGATGTTTGTCTTCAGTTTGAGAGCATCCTCAGTAGCATACACATTGTCAAACTTCATTCCACGAGACTTGTACACAGGTAATGCGTAACCATAACCAAGTTCAGCACTCGCTTCACCGTCACCTATCTTTACATCGACAGGAAGTATATTCTTTTTCTGGAAATCGTAGAACTTGACGTATGCAATAGCTGTAGCTCTACCCTGAGCAGCCTTACCAATGTCAGAGAATAACTTTTGTCGTTGAGCAACATACTTGTCAAGATTTGCTTTATCACGATTGATGATAAAAACTTCCTTACTTCTCAAGGCTCCACCTATCTCATATTGAACGGTGATAGTCTTACCCATGATCCCTGAGTTGTTTTCCACCTCAGGTTTAATACGCTTGATAGTATAGAAAACTCCTTCCTCTACGACAGTATCAGTAAGACCTTCCTGAAGTGTTTGGAGTCCTATCAGCTTCTCACCTACAACAAAATCATTCTCAGCTCCGTCACCGTGGATCAGAGTCCTCATGTGATTATTAAGTTTCTCTGCATTTGCAGCAGAGGCAGCAAGTATAACAGTTGAGGTAAGCTCGTCAGACATGTCCATCGCTGCTTCCTGAAAGAAGGAATCCTCATCCTCCATATATATTACACCTTCCCCTTGATCATTCATAGCGTTCACATACTTGAGTCCACCGGAAGACTTATTGAGGTTGGTACGAAGCGTCTTAGCAAAAGCTGCTATCGGATGAATCATCTCGTTACTCTTGCTCAGAGTGTAGGTATTTTCTACCTCGAACACCTTACTCCGAAACTCTTTGAACGGAGAAACCTGAGCAGGATCACCAATGAATAATACCTTGGTATTGGACTCCTTTGCTTTCTTTACAACGTGGTCATACACAGCCTTGTTGATAATCTGAGCTTGATCAACAACAACGACATCGTAGTTTCCTAATGATCCCTTTTTTGTAGCAGCTTTACCTAATCTGTAAGCACTAATTGATCTGAGACCTTCATTTCTACGTAATCCGAATAGGTTATGGAAACTCTCACCTTGAACACCTGTGTCCTCTTCAAACTCTTGTGTAGAAGAGTCAAGCAGAGAGCTTACTGCTATATTGTCAGCACCGTATTCCTCTGCAAGTTTCTTAACAATTCCTACTCTCCCTGTGTCAGCAAATGTACCAAGAGTAAAGATATTCTCTTCAGTCTTCATCCAATTACGGATAGCATTTACAGCACCAAGTTGATCTTCGGTAAAGGTAATTATCTTACCACCTTCGAGATGTACTTGATTCTCAGGAGTATGAATCTCACCCTGTAATGGTGTCCCTTTCTTGACACGGTCATAAGAACTGTAGTAGTGTCGTCCATCAATATCAATCCAATCAGTAAGGTTTCCTACTGATTTCCTAGCTCTCAGGATTGCATTGTCTTCATTACGTAGAGTAAAGTTGTAGTTGGTCACAATCCCATCTGACTCTTCTTGATAAGTCTCATTTCTCTCACCTGCTTTAGCAGTTTCTTCTGGTGAATTTTTAGGTGTAGTTGCCTCTGGTGCACTCGGAATCTCAGCGTTGTCACCGATAAGAGCGAACTGAATACTTGCAACTCTCGTCTTACCAAGCAGATACTCAGTGTTGTTCACGAACTGCTGCTTACCTGTTGCTCTACCTTCACGAACGAAATAAGCATCACCCTCTGCACGTTCATGAATTTCAGAGATATTTACAGGTTCAATCTTGGTGATTCTTGCCATCACAGTACGACCTTGTTCATCAGCGATATATATCACCTCTCCCTCAGTATAGTAAGGCTTCTTGGTCTTCTTATTGTAGGTAAGTTCCCGTGTAGTCTGAGTCTTCTCACCTGAGAGAACCTTATCAAACTGTCCAGCAAATTTCATTGTCATTACCTTACCATCATTGTCATTACTGACAATCAGATCAAGAGTAGCGTTGATTGATTTCTCAAGAATACTTCCTTTCACAATATCAAATCCCATAGCGTCGAGGAGCTGTTGTAACTTCTCTTTCAGGACTGCCCAAAAGGTTCTTACATCATCACCTGCTGGAATCTCATTCAGAAGTTGCTGGAACTCAGGGTTAGTCAGAGCCATTGAAATGAACTCCTTGACATCATCCAGACCATAGTAAGTATCAATCTCAGCCTTGCTGAATTTCTGAGCAGAAGGTTTGTCTGAACGTCCTTCTCTGTTTTTCTTTTTAAGCTCATCCAGTTTCTTAGTAAAGAGATCATACTTTGCTTTATGAACAGGGTCTTTAAGAATAGCTGTCCTTGCTCTACCCATCAGGATATTAAGAGACTGCATAGCAGCGAGTTCGCTTCGTGGTCCACCTACAATCCAAGTGAAATCAGGATTCTTTTTTGTAATCTCATCATACGTTGCTCTCCCTGATTCAGTCTTACTATTACGGTGCTTGTAAACCAGAGCTTTATATCCAGTAAGACCATGAATCAATTCGTGCATGAATACACGCTCCATCTTATCTCTTGAAAGATTCTCAATCTTTTTCATAAAGAGCGTCATGGTATGAGGATCATCTGGTTGACCTTTCTCTTCAAGATACCTCCATGTACCTGCTGCCTCGGATTCTCCATTAGAGAGCTTCATAACTGTCTTCGGTGGAAGCTGATCCACATTTTCAAGCAAGGTAGATGCAAGAACCCTGTTGTAAGGGTTGTTCGTTTTCAGAACAATATCATTCAGAATAGCTTTTGCCTTCTCACGACCAGCAGTAAAAGTCTCAGCAGGTTGTGTCTTAGCAATAATACTTGATAAGGTATCTTCCTGATCAACCTTTGGTGGTTTAGTACCAAAAGTGTCAAGCTCATGGTTAAGTTGAGCGACAGGAATGTCATCATTTGCAACAACATCTGTCCCATCTTCTACTGAGACATCAGTGATACCACTTGTGGGAGTAACTCCTGCTGGTTCTACCTCTGGTGGTGAATCTGTCTCTGCTGGTTCAGGTTTGACAGGAGCAACTGGAACTTTGTTCAGCTTGATCTGACTCCCTTGTGTCTGACCGAGGTCCATAGCAATATTATACTCTGCTACACCGAGTACTCCAAGAACATCTATCTGCTCATAGATAGCATCGACAGCATTGAACTTGAATAACATAGAGTTTTTCTTGTTCGCCTTTGAGTACATTCTCAGGTACGGAGGTGGATCTTTTTTCTCCTTGTTTTGGATACCAAGTCTCTTTAATCCTATGGCGTTCAGCTTGAAAGTACGAGTCTTCTTGTTTACTTTACCACCTTGTATATCATTAGAGTTTGCACTCCTTACTTCTTTCGGATGATGCTGGAAGTATTGCTCGACAAAGGGAGAGTTAGCATATATATCATCTCTGGAACCTTGGAAATAAGCAGGATTCATGGTCTCAAGATTCATCGAAGTAGTCCTGTACCTACTGAGTGTCTTTGCGAAAGGCATTGTTGCGAGATATGCAGCAGGGATATACTTCACGAACTGTACTGCTTCCTGAATACCACCTGTGACATAGGAGTAGGTTACAAGGTCTTGAGCAAGTTCCCTTAGCGTGTAGTCTTCACCTTTAAATTTACCGATGATAGGAGACTTACCTTTACGTTTACCACTCCTTACAGTTTGCTTGATTGCATTGACAAAAGCATTGTAGATATAGGTTTCATCCTGACGATCAGCAGTAGATGCCCTGTACTCAATAGTAGAAGGCTCACCGTTGGTCTTGTACTTGATGTCAAGTAGTTGTATCAGAGCATTGGTTCTACCAATCTTTGATTCCTTGATTTTACCAAGTGCAGTAGCAAGAGATTCCTGATTGAGAACAGGTCGTCTGATTTCAATACGCTTACCTTTATCATCAAATGCAATCTCCTTCTCAAACTTATCGTACAGGAGCCTGTCACGCTGTTCCTGAATAGTACCTTCATACAGTCCGAGAGTAGTATCACTATACATGAAAGACTTTAATTGTCTCCATATCTGACTTCTCCGGTCTGCTTTTGCAGTAGCACCAAACTCATCTGATCTGTCAGTGGACATACCCTCGACACGATCTATCAGAGATTTGATTGCATCATCTTGATAAGGGAAGTACTTACTCCACAGCTCATTATTAGTAAACAATCCGTATGTTGTAGCGAAACCGTTGATAGTCTTAGGTTTAACCTTGTACCATTGGTTCCCAAATTTACGAGCAAACCATCCATCTTTTCTGAGTCCTTCAATAGTCTCACCTTGCTCAACCTTGTCGATCTCTCCGATTAACGAGAACGCACGTTTTATAGGAGACTCCATCAGTTCGAAGACAGCTTCTTCTTTCATCTGAGATTCCATGACAGTTTTACCAACACCTTTACTGTCAGTATTGATAGCAGACTGAACACTTTGGAGACTTCTTCCGTATCCGTCAAGCTCAATGAACTTGTCAAGTATATCGTTCTGAGCAACCTTGTAGTTAGGCTCAAGAGGTCCTCTTGCAATCCATCCACTCATGTTATCAACATCAAGCGAGTCACCACCATATACATAGGTAGATGAGTCTCGTTCTTCCTTAGTTGTCTTGTACTGAGGCTTGTTCATTACTATCCTGTAGGCTTCTAACTCACGATTACCATAGAAGTCACTGGTCATACTGCTGAGCTTTTCAAGCTCCCTGATATAATCAATGATGATGTCTTGAGATAGGAAGTAGGGTACTTCATCTGAGAAACCAAGCTGATTCAGAATCTTTGTAACCTTAAAGGTTCTGCTATTCACATGAATCTTATCAAGAATCTGTTCCTTCTCGTTGTCAACAGAAGCAGACTGATAACCAGAAATAACTTCTGATAGATAATATTTTTGATCAATGGTACGTTCTTCTGAGAGTAAACCATTCGATTCCAATCCTCCGAAGTTGACATAGATAGGTTCATCTTCAACGGTCAGAACAAGGTCTTTCCCTTGAGCCACAGCGTTAAACATACTATCCTGAGAGAAAGCTCCTGTACCTGCAAGACCTGCGGTAGCATTTTTAAACTTCCTACGTTGATAAGTGTCTGATAACCCTGTGAATAACGTGTTCCTTGCCGGTTGAATAACGTCTAAACGTGGTGCTATTCCTGAATGATACACAGTAAATGTTGCACCAATGTATTGCAGGAACTCTATGAACTGAGTATCCACATTAGGCATATCACCTACGACAAAGGTTGCTCCTTTTTCATGAGCTTCTTGTATCGTTTTGATTGTTAGATCACTAAGACCTGTCCTATTAGTCTCACCATTTCGAGCAAGCATTACTATATCACCCTTTTGAATGTCATCTACATTCGAGAGCATCACACTGTTACCTGCCATATCCTCCTCACCGGGAACTTCTATTGCAGGTTTAGTTTTTGTTTTGTTTGCAATCTGCTTTCCTGAGGTGAAGGTGGAAGAATCATAATTTCCGGGAGATAATTCACCGACAAAGACAGTAGCTACTTTACGCATTGCTCTGTCTTTCATGTCACCTTTAGGAGTTCCTCGTCCGGTTGCATCATGACCACCATCAAAGCTGATAACAGGTTCAGTTACTCTGGTCAACTTCTCTCTCTGTTCCCTCAAACCCTCGATGTCACCACCGATACTATCGAGCTTCCAGACTCCAAGAGGTTCTACAATCTGAGCCTGAACAACCTTATTTGGATTCTTGTGAACACCAATATGAATATCAAGAACTTTGTTCTGCAAAATCCTGAGTTCATCTTCAAGTTTTTTCTCCCCTTCAAGTCCTTGTTGTGGCTTACGGTGGACTCTCATAGCTCCTATCTTATCGACAAAAGTAGAGTACATATAGGTGTAAATCTTGTCCACGTCAAAGTCAGAACCCATCTGAGCAACATAGTCCTTTGTACCAATGAATAGGTCTCCGGAAGATTCCGGTAAGAAACCTACAATTTCGATCCATGACTGAGAGTTTGGTCCCTGATTAGGAATCCTCATACCGAATAACTGAAGGACTTCATTTGGAACTTTGTCAGTATCAAGAATTGTTACACCGTTTACGACTTTAGTAAAGTCTGCCATCTTCAAGGTTTTACCATCTGCCGTTTTGAATCTCCAAGGAACGATAGCCTGTGCAGGTTTTACTACACCATTTTCTGTTCGCATACCATGTAGCTTCCCTCTCCAAGCAGAGGTAAATGTAATTCCTGTCATCTTATTGATAGCAGCAGTAGCTTCTTCACTTGAAAGCTGTTTGGAAACTGCATCTGTTTCGATCCCTTGTTCTGCACCAAGTATGTAAGACAAACCAAAAGTCTTCATCTTGATAATATTGTTGGTAACGATTGAGTTCAATAAGGATTCGTACTTGTTAGCAGAAGGAGAGGCATAAAGAAATGTAAGGTCTTTGTCGATAACAAGTAATTCCCTGTCAGAGATAGGATAGTTCCGTTTCTTTGCTTCTTTGAGTAGAAGATTTCGGAGTAACATCGGATCAATTTCTCCGGTCTTTTCATCAACAATTTCATTCATTAACATATCATACTGAATGGCATGAAGACGATCAAAGATTTTATGGTACTCTTCCTGTAATTGTTCTCCTGTATAACCCTTTTTAATATGCTCTTGATATTCTTCTTCTGAAGCGAACCATTCTTTTGGCATCTTGAATCCATCAATCTTTAACATGTTGATAAACAAGTTCTTCGAAGCCTGAGTTACCTTGTTAATAGTAATCTTAGTCTCATCATAAGGAACTGTTTGCTGAATCCTGAATCCTTTACGATTCAAATTCATGGTAGCATTTGCAAAAGATATGTCAGCAGCAGGCATGATCTCACCGTCCACGAATATATTTGCTGGATTACTTACATTACCTACCTTGACTGCTGTGGAATATGCTACACGAGAGACTCCGTCCCGTTGCATAGCAATACGAATGTTGTCAAGTGGTGTACCTCTGGTTAATTCCGGAAGCAGTGGAAATGAGGATGATTTAATATATAATCTACGTTCAAATCCTGCTTTGGTATCCATGATATTGTCAACGAATACAGGCTTCATCGGCTGCATCACCTTACCAAGCAATGCTTTAGGAAGATTTTTTCCAGCCGTAAGAAGTTTTGATGCCTTCTTAAAATCTTCATCAGTGATTTCACCTGATTGTTGCATGACATACAGATGCTCTTCCCAAGTGGTATATTCCTGAGCATCAGCTTCTTTAATATTATAATAAGCTCTACTCTTTAGAAACTTTTTGGTCTTCTTTTCGTAAGTCTCAAGCTCATCGAATAGTTCATCCTGAGTAATCTCGTTAGCTTCAAACTTTTTCACAATAGGCTTTAGAGCTTCATACGCCTCTTTTCCATCCAGAAGGATGGTGTTGTGTAATGCAGCAGTAGATACAGCTATATTATCTGCTAAGAATCCCTGTACATAGGTGTTCTTTGCATTGTCCTCAGATTGTGCAAGCTCAGTTCCCGGAGCGATGTCAGCAGCAAGACGTTTACCCATATTGATATAGGTAGCCTTTGCATCTGCTGTAAAATCATAATTAGGA
>PVMS01017117.1_pt1 | contig 92184 bp, 93 predicted proteins | sample 1853461 | NCBI WGS metagenome assembly PVMS01 (sample SAMN08582032, study PRJNA380276) | Marine sediment metagenome, whole genome shotgun sequencing project. | isolation source: ocean sediment barecode stripped | collected 2017
ACTTTAGAAAACGTCGAAGTTGATATGGATCTGGACCTCGGTACCTTATTTTTAGAGGACGATGCAGAGGCCTTGGATGAAGTTGAAATAATAGCCGAGAAAAGTACCGTTGAAATTCGATTGGACAAAAAAATATACAATATTGGCAAGGACATGACGGTAAAAGGTGGTACTGCAAGTGATGTTTTAGACAATGTTCCATCGGTAACTGTAGATGCGGATGGTGTTGTCAGCCTGCGCGGAAATGAAAGTGTTCGAATTTTAATTAATGGTAAGCCCAGTGGGCTTGTTGGTATGAATGACACCGAAGCCTTGCGTCAGTTTCCGGCAGAAGTAATTAAACAAGTGGAAGTAATTACAAGCCCGTCAGCGAGATATGATGCAGAAGGAACAGCGGGAATTATTAATATTATTTTACGGCAGGATAAAGCTTTCGGTTTCAATGGGTCTATAACTGCCAACACAGGAATTCCAACTACTTTTGGATTTTCAACCAATTTAAATTATCGTTTAAAAAAGGTTAATTTCTTTGTAAATGTAGGTTATAGCAATCGAAAAGGTCCGGGTAATGCATACACTCTAACTGAATATTTTTCTCCTGATGTTACCTATCCTTTTTTGGAAGAATTTAGAAATTATGATAGAAATAGAAAAAATTTAAACACCAATTTCGGCCTTGAATATTTTCTCACAGAAAAAAGTTCTATTACGGCAAGTTTTTTGTTCAGGGATTCTAATAGGAATACTATTACTACAAATACTAGCGATGAGCTGGATGACGACATGATAGTACAGAGATCATCCCTTCGCACAGAAGACGAAGATGATATTGACAAAGTGAATCAGTATGCATTAAACTATTCACAAAATTTCAAAAAAAGCGGACATAAATTAACTTTAGATTTTCAATATCAAAATAACTCTGAAGATGAAAAATCTTTCATTACCAATGAAGAGACCTTTCCATTGGAAGTAGATGAACCTTCCGAAAAAATTGATCAGGATGAAAAACAAGATCGACTTTTATTACAGGGAGACTATGTGCTACCCATTGGCGAAAATCAACAGTTTGAATTTGGGTTTAGAAGTAATTTAAATAATCAAACAACGGATTATAAATTCTATAACGAAGATATTGACGGAAATTTTATTTTAAACGATAGAGTTTCTAATATATTTATTTATGATGAAAATATACACGCCTTATACACACAGTATGGAAATAAATTTGGAAAAGTTTCTACCCTTTTTGGTTTGAGGATGGAAATTACCGATATCTTTATCAATAGTATAAGTGCAATAAATGAAGACTTTAAAACAGACAAAAATTATAATGATTTTTTCCCTACTATAAATTTAGCCTATGAGTTTAGTGAAACTCAAAATATAACTTTAGGCTATAGTAGACGAATTCGTAGAGCTCGAGGGCGTTGGATCAATCCATTCCCTTCTCAGTCGAGTAAAACAAGTATATTTCAGGGGAATCCATTTTTAGATCCATCAATTTCAAATGCACTCGATCTGGGTTATTATAAGAAATGGCCCAAAGTAGGATTTAACACCTCTATTTATTACAACCATGGTACTGATGTATTCCAATTTATAAGGGAAGATACCGGCGAATCTACTGATGATGGAATTCCAATTATTAGATGGACCCCAATTAATTTAAGTACTGAAGACAGATATGGATATGAATTTTCTCTTAACTATACACCCATAAAAGGTTGGAGATTCAATGGGAGTTTTAATATCTATAACTCTACCATTGAAGGGTTTCATAAGGGCATAGACTTTGGATCTAATAATACAAGTTGGTTTACGCGAATGAGTGCAAAAATAATCCTTCCTGCCAAAGTTGACTGGCAAACCACTTTCATGTACAGAGGGCCCAGAGAGACGGCACAAACTAAGAGAGATGGAACATTTTCAACAAACCTGGCCTTTAGTAGAGATATCTTAAAAGGGAATGGTACAGTCTCCTTGAATGTTAATGACCTGTTTAATTCGAGGAAAAGAAAAGGGACTACTACTACAGATACCTTTGATTCATACAGCGAATTTCAATGGAGAGAAAGAAATTTCAGGCTAACATTTGCCTATCGATTTAAGCAAAAGAAAAAGCGAGAAAGGGGTGGTGAGTTCAATGGTAATGGAGAAGGTGAAGGATTTAATTAGTTCTGTTAAATAGAAATATTTATACTTTTGAAGAATAATTTCATACTTAAATTTAACTCATTTAGGCGAGATTGAATCACTTATAGTAATTTTCAATAAACTTAATTATTTTCCTTGAAGCAGATTACGATTAATTTTTATCTTTGAAGAAATTCAATTATGAACAAATTAACCAACTTTTTTAAGGAAAAATCGGTACTTTATTTATTTATTCCTTTTTTAATTTTAGGATTTGCTTTCCTGCTAATTTATGGTAAAAGTCAAAGCCATCTTATAATTAACGGGGCTCACAATAATTTTGGAGATTTCTTTTTCAAATATATAACCCATTTAGGAGATGGAATTATCTTTCCTATTTTAATCATAGTTACCTTGTTTCTGAAATTTAAATGGTCATTATATTTTTTTACGGCTTCCCTTCTCACCTTACTGTTTATGTATCTTACTAAACAATTATTATTTCATGGAATGCCGCGGCCAATTGCTTTTTTTGAGAACTTGGAAAATTTGTATCTGATAAATGGGGTAAAAGTACACAAGAGTAATAGTTTTCCTTCCGGGCATACCACCACTGCCTTTGCCATATTCACTTTGTTAATATTAATTACCAAAAATAATTATTTGAAATTTACCTTTGCATTATTAGCTATAATTGCGGGTTTTTCTAGAATATATCTATCACAGCATTTTCTTATTGACGTCTTGGCTGGTGCTATTTTAGGCGTGACAATAGCCTTAATCAGTTGTCTGATTATTGATAAAATTTGTTATAAAAACAAAATAACCTTAGATGAAAGAATTTCTGTCAAGTTCTCTATCAAATAAGATCACTACAGATCAGAAGTTAATTTTACTGATAATTGTCTCCACTTTGATCAGAATTATTTTAGGGTCTAATATACAGTTAGGCAATGACGAAGTCTATTATTGGACATACGCCAGATATCCTGATTGGAGTCACTTCGATCATCCTCCAATGGTCGGTATTTTAATGCAAATATTTACATTTGATTTATTTTTTGATAATGAGATTGCGCTGCGATTAGGAACAATAGTATTCGGCAGCCTAAATACAATGCTTATCTATTTTATAGGTAAAGAAATTTATAATGCGAGGTCTGGTTTTATCGCTTCCGTGTTATTCACAATAAGCACCTATGGCTTCATTATAAGTGGACTCTTTGTAATGCCCGATGCTCCGCTGGTTTTCTTCTGGCTATTGTCGTTATTCTTTTTTATAAAATATACAAAAGTTGACGGAGTTGCAAAAGCAAATAAATTTTTATTCCTTTCTTTTACGGCATTGGGATTGGCCATATATTCAAAATATCAGGCAGTTTACTTGTTTTTTGGGTATTTGATCTATTTCATTGTATATCAACGAAATCAATTTAAAAACCCATATCTATATTTAAGTTTGATAGTTCCAATAATTTTCGCCACCATTATTATTTATTGGAATTATTTGAACAAATTTACCGGTTTAAACTACCATTCAAACCGCGTCTCATTGTTTAGCAACAGTTTCAATGTTGATTCTTTTTTACGTGAAATATTTGGACAAATTGCCTACATAAATCCATTCAATTATGTATTAATTATTATTTCACTTATTGCATATAAAAAAAGTAATTATTTCGAAAGGTCTTCTATGAATTTACTTTTGTTTGTAAGCATCCCTCTAATATTGACAACTATCTTTTTGTCTATGTTTAGGGACACATTACCTCATTGGTCGAGTATAGGATATGTGACTTTACTGCCAGTTGCTGCTATTTATTTATCAAATAAAAAAAGGATAACCTATGTTTATTATGTCTTGTTCTTAATTCTGTTCTTGTCAGTTATTGGTATTAAAGTTGTAAATAATAATTGGTTCGCCAAGAGCGAAATAATTGATTTTTCAAGCGATCGTCTTGGGAAAAATGACCCAACTCTCGATATGTTCGGATGGGATCAAATCCATAGTAAATTGATCGAATTAGAACTTACCGATAAAAAGCTTTCCAACTTGCCTTTGGTTAGTTTCAGGTGGTACCCAGGTGCACATTTAGATTATTATGTTGCGCAACCAATGCATAAAGAAATTTACCTGATCGGAGACATTAATGCCATCCACAAATACTATTGGATAAATAAGGAAAAAGATCCTCTTATCAATGGTCAGGATGCGATCTATATAACACGCAGTCGTAATTTTTATCCACCGGAAAAGACAATGCATAAATACTTCAAAAAGAGCGTTTTACTTAGTAAGTTCCCTATAATGAGGGGTGGTGAGATTGTTGAGTTTGGTTATATTTATCTGCTCAAACATTATACTGATACAGAAGAGTAAATCCGATAACTCATCAACCAATAATTCGTGAATTTTTTTTAGAAATAGCCCCTACAAATACAGGTAATTCTTATTCTTTTCAACTCTTATTTAGTAACTTTGTTCGGTTAATATTTATTTTAAATAAATATTGAAATGGACACGATTTTACATTTATTCAAATAAGAAGATGATTATATGAATGCAAAATGTGACCGATAAAAAACAATAAATATAAACACATGAAATACAGAATTGAGCACGATACAATTGGAGAAGTTAAAGTTCCGGCAGAAAAATACTGGGGAGCACAGACTGAGAGATCAAGAAATAATTTTAGAATTGGTCCGGAAGGATCAATGCCAAAAGAAATAATAGAGGGCTTTGCTTATTTAAAAAAAGCGGCTGCTTATACCAATTATGATTTAAAAGTGCTCAGTTTAGAAAAGAGAGATGCTATTGCAAAAGTGTGTGATGAAATTTTAGATGGAGAATTGTATGATCAATTTCCATTGGTAATTTGGCAAACTGGTTCCGGAACGCAAAGCAACATGAATTGCAATGAAGTAATTGCTAATAAAGCTCATGTCAATAATGGCGGAAATTTAGAAAATAGTGATCGTTTTATACATCCTAATGATGACGTAAATAAATCTCAATCATCTAATGATACTTTCCCAACGGGAATGCATATAGCAGTTTACAAAAAAATTATAAGCACCACAATACCAGGTGTTGAAGCCCTTCGAGATACTTTAGATCAAAAATCTGCTAGTTTTTCCAATGTTGTTAAAATAGGTAGAACTCACTTAATGGATGCAACTCCACTGACACTGGGTCAGGAATTTTCTGGTTATGTGTCGCAATTAAATCACGGATTAAAAGCGCTAAAGAATTCCTTATCTCATCTTTCAGAATTAGCGTTGGGAGGTACTGCGGTAGGTACCGGAATTAACACGCCGGAAGGGTATGACATTTTGGTGGCAAAGTATATTGCAGAATTTACGGGTTTACCATTTATCACAGCAGAGAATAAATTTGAAGCTCTGGCTGCGCATGATGCCATTGTAGAAACGCATGGTTCTCTGAAGCAATTAGCTGTTTCTTTGATGAAAATTGCAAATGATATAAGGTTATTGGCCTCTGGTCCTAGGAGTGGAATTGGGGAAATTATTATACCTGCTAATGAACCAGGATCGTCAATTATGCCAGGCAAGGTAAATCCAACTCAGGCAGAAGCGCTAACCATGGTATGTGCTCAGGTTATTGGTAATGACGTTGCTATTTCCGTGGGAGGCCTAAGTGGGCATTATGAGCTAAATGTATTTAAGCCCGTAATGGCGGCAAATATCTTGCAATCTGCCCAATTGATTGGAGATGCCTGCAATTCCTTTAACATAAATTGTGCGATTGGAATTGAACCAGATCAGGATCGAATAACCAATTTATTAAATAATTCATTAATGTTGGTAACCGCTTTAAATACTAAGATTGGTTATGAAAAGGCGGCGAAAATTGCCAAAACAGCACATAAAAATGGGACTACACTTAAGGAAGAAGCCGTTAATTTAGGATATTTGACCTCTGAAGAATTTGATCTTTGGGTAAAACCTGAAGAGATGATTTAAATTCTGAAACTGAGATCGTTAGATGAATTTAATTTTTATTCTTATAGTCATAACTGCATTATAATTCTTAGCTTTTAGAATTAACTACTAGTTTAATTTCAACACATATGTGCAATAGTTTTAATAAAAAATTTCTTGATGAAGCCGCGAAGGCAAGGCCGAATGATCTAAATGATGCCCATAATATCCATCATCATTTTATGAGTGAAGCAATAAACGGTGCGATTATAGGTGTAAATAACGATGAAGGAGGTCCATTTGGTTGTGTTATTGTAAAGGATGGTAAAATTATTGGAAGAGGCAATAATAAGGTAACCTCAACAAATGATCCAACAGCACATGCAGAGATCGAAGCCATTAGAAATGCCTGTAACTATTTGAATGCATTTCAGTTGACAGATTGCACCATTTATACGTCTTGTGAGCCATGTCCGATGTGTTTGGGTGCTATATATTGGGCGCGGCCCAATAAGGTATATTATGGATGTGATAAAAAAGATGCCGCAAATATAGGCTTCGATGATGATTTTATTTATAAAGAGCTGCGTCTACCAAATAAAAAAAAAGGGATATCATTTGAACAGCTAAGTAAAGATGAAGCCATGATCGCCTTTAAAAATTGGAATGATAAAGAGGATAAAGTAAAATATTAAACTACTTATCGAATTCTAATATCTCAATATTCCTAAATTCAACCGGGTGACTCTCACTTTGAAGTGATATAAATCCACTTTTTAAAGGTGATCCATCCGGGACATTCCATTTCGTGCTGTCAACTCCATCAACCCCTCCATTACCAATTTGTGGTTTATAATAAACCAAGACAGATTCACCATTTATTATATGCCTGACAATAGAATCATTCATCACTAATAATTCTGCCCTGACCCATTGATCTCCATCATAAGTATCTGAACTTGATTCTATGCAATGTGTAGTCAATAATTCTCCCGCCATCATAATATTCGTTCCGGGCGTGCACACATTACCGGTTGATCTTTTTCCTGTACCTAATCCTCCCAAAAATTGAGCTTCGATACATATCGGGAAGGTTTGATTTAAACCCATTGATTCAGGAGACTGACAATGTAACATTACCCCACTATTGCGTGTTGCCCAGCCTGGACCATCGGATAACTGTTCTCCCGTAAATCTGTATTCTAATCTCAACCTATAATTGGAAAACTTTTTATTGTAAAAGATATGCCCAAATGACTCACCAAATTTATCATATTCGTCATAATTAACCTGAAGAACACCATCTACAACCCGAAAGGTATTTTTGTAATTATCACCTGCTGGGTGGCCGTTGATTTTGACTGTCCAGTCTTGTAAATCCTTTCCATTAAAAAGTTGAACCCATTTTTCTTTCTTTATCTCGTCTTTCTTACAACTACCAACAACTAAAATAATAAGAATGATGAATAACGAAAATTTCAATATTGATTTCATAAGCTAAGAAGATATTTTAATTTACATCAAATATATCCAAAATATGGTAACTTAATTACAAAATTTCAATAAACAAAAAGCCTGTGACGAAAGCAGGTAAGAACCTCTAAACCCATCATATAACTGATGTAGTGATCAAAAAAAAATCAGTATTAAAAACTAATACTGATTTTTTCTCAAAATTAACTAGATATTCATCGATAATAAATCATTCTCCCACCATGATTTATTGTTTACATTTATCAGAATAATAAACTAATCTGATTATCAATAATTTTAAGCGTTATACATTCCTCTACTTAATTTTTCAATATGCTTTAAATATGCCTCGTATTCCTTTTCCTTTATCAAAAATTCCTTAGTGTCAAATAAAGATTTTTTATTCTCCATTTTCACAGGATTATTTTTCGATCCTTTTTTACTATTCTTCTTTTCCATTTTTTTTAGCATTTTACCCATATATAACGATGAGTAAATTGAATTATTATAAATATCTACTTTTTATCACGTGCAAATGATGCAATAAGTGTCCGGAAGTTAGATACCCTAATGCTCTTACAGACATATTATTACCATTTATTTTTCCGGTTTCCAACAAAGCATCATCGCTAAAACTGTCATATAAATAGAGCGTTGATTTTCGCAAGATGGTAAATTCATCTATCAACAAGTTGTAGTCTCTCTGATTGGCGTTTGAATGAATTGCAAACTGATTTTCATCAAAACCTGGCAGATCAATAATATCTTTACGAGCAAACCTTAGCGCTCTATAATTAAAAACACGTTCCGCATCTATAATATGCTGAATAATTTCTTTGATCGTCCACTTACCTTCGGCATACTGATAAATTTGTTTTTCCTTATCGATGACGCGAAATAAATCTATTGACGTTTTATATGAATATTCTAAATTTTGAATAAGTCCCATATCGTTATTAGATAAAGCGGCAATATATGGCTCGTAGAATGCTGCGTATTCGGTCTTTTCAATTTTCTGATTCAACATTTATTGATTTAGAAGTTCATATGCTTGTTTTGCAATTTCCAGTTCTTCATTAGTAGGTACAACTAATACTTTTACTTTTGAATTTGATGCATTGATTTCTCTGATTTCATTACTTCTTAACAAATTCTGTGTTGCATCTAATTCAATACCTATAAAATCCAGATCCCTGCAAACCAAATCTCTGATGATTGAAGAATTTTCACCTATACCAGCAGTAAAAACGATTGCATCCAGACCATTCATAGCGGTAGCATAAGCCCCAATGTATTTTTTTATACGATAGGCATTAATCTCTAATGCCAATTGACAAGTTCGATTTCCTTGTTGTGCTTCTTCTTCAATTTCACGAAGATCACTATAACCTGTTAAACCGAGCATCCCGCTTTCTTTTTGTAGAATTGTATTAACCTCATCCAAAGTATAACCCAAAGAATTTACCAAGTAAAAAATAACAGAATGGTCAATATCTCCACTTCGTGTTCCCATAATTAAACCATTCATGGTGCTGGATCCCAAAGAATGGTCCTTACTTCTACCATCTTCTATTGCAGTAATGCTACATCCATTTCCCAGATGGATGGAAATAATTTTTGTCTTCTTTTTTTGCAAATATTCAATTGCTTTTTCCGATACATATTTATGACTCGTTCCATGAAAACCGTAAACACGAATTTTATTATCGATATAAAACTTATTCGGAATAGCGTACCTATACGCAACCTCAGGAATAGATTGATGGAAAGCAGTATCAAATACAGCTATTTGTTTGGCATTTGAAAAAACTTTCTCCGAAACTTCTATCCCCTTCAAATTTGCCGGATTATGTAAAGGTGCAAGTTCAAAAAGTTCTTTAATTATATCTTTAACATTTTGGTCTATCACAGTAGTCCTTGAAAAAGTGCTACCGCCATGAACCACCCGATGAGCAACGGCATAGATATCTCCTGGATCTCTTAGAACACCAATTTCTTTGTTTAATATTAATTCAGATATCTTTTCTAATCCAACTTCATGATTTGAGATATTATGAATTTCATCGATTTTATTTTTATCCGATTTAAAATGGATCATCGAATTTTTTAAACCTATTCGCTCAACCATACCTGAACATATTACGTTCCTTCCTGGCATGTCAATTAATTGATATTTTATGGAAGAACTTCCGGAATTTATTACTAATATCTTCATTTTAATAATTTAATCTATTCAAAATGTTATTGCAGAATATTTTTTTTGCAAATTTACTAATTTCAAGAGTTGAATAGGTGTTTTTTAAAGAGAGATTTAGGCTTTTTTATTGGTTGCGAAATACCCAACTGCTGAAGTTGTAATACTCTCTTTTTACCCTGAAATTAAATGTTAATTTCTAAACCATTTTGAATTTTAAAAACAATACTCGAATAAATAATTTAGATAGATCTAGTTTTAACCCGCTTTATGCATTGGAAAATCTATTCCGTTTCTAAACATCTGCAAATCAGAAACTTCGTTAAGTTTTTTGATTTAACCATAACGGTGCTATGCTAAAACCAATAAAACTCTCTGATTTATTGCTGTTTAGATCCTCATTACGAAGTTCCAATGCATAAAGCGGGTTAAAAAGTACTATTTCGATATATACTATACTGCGCCATTCTATCAATATCATCTCTCAAAAAAGTTCCATAGTGATGCCTTTACAGGAAGAAATACATTTCAACAAAAATCATTACAACCAGTTGCTATAATTTTTATTTCAAGGTTCCTGAAATCAGAGTATCCAAATAATAGGAACAGAAAAAACTAGCAACAATTTTCTTTCACCCTTCTGTACATTTCTTCATAACGGGGTAAAATATTTTCCATAGAAAATTTATGCGCATGGTCACAGGCATTATCCTTGAACCGATTTAATAACTCTTCATCGCTCAAGATATACACAGCATTTTTTGCCATACCTATAACATCTCCAACATCACTTAAGAATCCTGTTTCTCCCTGGACATTTACCTCAGGTATTCCACCAGTATTCGATGATATCACAGGAGTTCTCGCTGCCATTGCTTCAAGGGCAGCTAAACCAAAACTCTCTGTTTCAGATGGCAAAAGAAATAAATCAGAAAAACATAATATTTCTCTTATCTCATCACTTTTCCCCATGAATAATATTTTTTGCTTTATACCCATTTCTTTAGCCAGAATTTCGGCCTTCTCGCGATCAGGTCCATCGCCAACCATCAATAATTTTGATGGAATCGATTTTTGAATCTCATAAAAAGTAGATATTACGTCTAAAATCCGCTTTACCGGTCGAAAATTACTGACATGAGTAATTATCTTTTCTTCTGAATTTGCCAGACTTCCCCTCTTACAGTCTTCATCATTAATATCTTTTTGTTTACTGAAATCAACGAAATTGTGTATGACATCGATCTCTTTTTTAATATTAAACAACCACATTGTATCTTCCTTTAAACTCTCTGACACTGAGGTTACTACATCTGAATTATTTATACTAAACTCCACCGCTGTTTTATAAACCGGATGACTTCCAACAAGAGTTATATCCGTCCCGTGCAAAGTAGTAACAATAGGTAGAATAATCCCTTTCTCTTTAAGCATTTGTTTCGCCATATAAGCAGCATACGCATGAGGAATTGCATAATGAACATGTACGATATCAAGATCATACTTTTCAGCAACTTCAGCTAGTTTACTAGAAAGGGCCAATACATAGGGTTGGTAGTGAAAAAGAGGATAATCCTCTAAAAAAACTTCGTGAAAATGTAAATTTGGATTCAAAAAATTTAGTCGTACAGGTTGATGGGAAGTAATAAAATGCACATTATGTCCCTTATGGGCTAAGGCCATTCCGAGTTCTGTAGCCAAAACTCCACTTCCACCATAGGTGGGATAACAAACAATTCCTAAATTCATAGTATAATTTTTAAGTATTATCCCGAGTTCACAGGATTATTTTACAAAATTTTCCAAAAAAAATAAAATTCCGATTTCAAATTATTACATTAAGGACGTCAAAAATAAATGAACTTACTTTATGGTAAATTTTTTAACATAAAATTCTTTACATTTTCTCCCATTATTTTTTTTATATCGTCTTCATTAAACCCCGTTCTTTGAAGTTCTTCAACAATTAGAGGTAATCCTGTAATATCAAATGGAGTCATTACAGATCCGTCAAAATCCGACCCCAAAGAAACAAAATCAACTCCTACCAATTCTGCAGTGTATTTCATTGCTTTGGCAGTGGCCGCTGCATCAACACCACAAACTGCCTCTTCAAACATGGCAATGCTTATCAGACCTCCCGAATCTGCAATAGCTTTAAGGTGTTTATCAGATAAATTTCTGGAATTGTCACAAGTCCCTCTGACTCCGGTGTGTGATGAGATAATAGGTCCATTAGCGATCTCAATTATATCATCGATCGTCATTGAGGCACAATGGGCAATATCAATGATCATATCCAACGATTCCATTTTGAGAATTACAGATTTTCCAAATTCAGTCAGTCCTTCTTTTTTAATTCCATGAGCGGAACTACCCAATTTATTGTCAAAAAAGTGTACAGCCGACATCATCCGTACACCATTATCGTATAATACCTGAACATTTTCAATCTTCCCATCCAGGGCATGTGCTCCCTCAACACCAAGAAACCCTGCGGTCAATTTTCCATTTTTTTCTCTGTCTGAAATAAAATTGGTTAGCTCCTTCGATGTTGTAATAATTCTAAATTTACCTTTCGATTTTTCTGCAAAACCATATAATTCACGGCACTGTAGTATGGCTCTTTTGGTTAAACTACTCGTTGGTCGCCCCTGTACAAGGTACAAAGAAGTTATATTATCCGTATCTCCTGTATTATTGTCATAATTTTGATTCTTCGGAGACTTAGTTACTATAGTGAAGGCTTGTAAGCCAATATTTGCCTTAATCATTTTTGGAATATCCACCTGTCCAAAATCATTGTCTTTTAAAAGATCTCTTCTCCACAACAGAGCATCACAATGCATATCAGCAATAAAACTCAGATCATCGTAAAGTTCTCGACTTTTTTCAGACACATTATATGGGGCTTTGACCCTTATTTGATTGTGTTGTTTATCAATAATTTTTGGCACAAATGAAATAACCAAAAAATAAATAAGCAAAACAGAAACAATGAAGTAGATTAAAATTTTAGATTTTTTTTTCATTTTTATTCACTGTTTTCGTTAAATTTTAATTTGTAAATTTGAATGACGTAAAAATAAAATATAATATGGAATTTGAGTCATTTTTAGTATTAATTTCCAAGGTTAAAAATATCGAACCGGGAGGTTTAACTTCTCAGTTTAAAATGGCTCCTGATGAAAGAAAGATCTTAAGCAGTTTGAGCATCAATAGAAGAAACCCAAAAAAAGCAGCCGTTTTAGCTCTTTTTTATCCAAATAAAAATAACGAAACTTGTTTTTCTTTAATATTAAGGCCAAATTATAAAGGAGTACATTCAAGACAAATAAGTTTTCCAGGTGGAAAGTTTGAAAATTCTGATGACTGTTTAAAAGCCACGGCATTAAGGGAAACTTATGAAGAGATTGGTGTCAAAACTAAGGACATACTAATTGAGAAACAAATGACAAATACATTCATTCCTCCAAGCAATTTTTTGGTTAGTCCTTTTTTAGGAATAATTAAGTATACACCATCTTTTACTTACAATCACGAAGTCGAAAAAGTAATTGAAGTAAAATTATTGGATTTGTTAAAAGAAACTTCAGTAGCGTCAAAAAAATTTAGCACGAGCTATATGAATGATATTGATGTACCCTATTATAAATTAAACGATTATATGGTTTGGGGGGCAACCGCCATGATGTTAAGTGAAATTAAAGACCTACTTAAATCAATATAACCATTTATTTTTTTAAGTTTGTTATGCTAAAATGTGAAAATGGAACTATTTAAACAGGATATTTTTGGGAAAAGTTTATTTCTAAAGAAGACATTATTTCAGTTAGTTGGATTGTTTTCTCACAGAAGGTATAGAGGATTTAACGAACTTCAAATTGAAGGCTCAGAGATTATCAGAGATTTACCCCCTAATAATGTTTTGTTCGTGTCAAACCATCAAACCTATTTTGCCGATGTTGTTGCTATGGTACATGTTTTTAATGCTGCTTTAAGCGGAAGAGTAGACAATATAAAGGATGTTGGATATCTTTGGAAACCAAAGATGAACATTTATTATGTGGCAGCCAAGGAAACTATGCGTGCTGGTATCCTTCCTAAAATAATGGAGTATGGCGGGTCAATATCGATAGAAAGAACCTGGAGAGAAAAGGGTAAGGACATTAATAAGCAGGTTAAACTGTCCGATGTATCCAATATATCAAGAGCTTTACAGGATGGCTGGGTTATTACTTTTCCTCAAGGTACCACTACCCCATTCAAACCAATAAGAAGAGGAACTGCACATATTATTCAAAAAAACAAGCCAATTGTTGTCCCGATCGTTATTGATGGATTTAGACGTTCTTTTGACAAAAAAGGTCTATTGATAAAGAAAAGAGGAATTTTACAGTCGATGGTAATTAAGAAACCATTGAAATTTGATTACGAAAATGATGACGTAAAGGAAATAGTAAAAAAGCTCGAATTTGCAATAGAACAGCACAAATCTTTTTTGAAAGTAACTCCAATCGAAGAATATCATGAAAGTGAAAGTGAGTTAAATAAAAAAAGAGAGTTCTGGGATACATATTAAAAGAGACTGTATGAAAAGGAAATTACAATGTCATTCTGAGCGTAGTCGAAGAATCTAAATATTTAAATATCAGTATTTTGAGATTTCTCCATTGCAGTCGAAATGACAAATTAGACCTTTTCATACAGCATCTTTTCAATTTCATTAAGACAACCACGCCTCCATCATCCATACCGTTTTTTCCTGTTCGGCTATAAAATCACTCATCATAGCATTGGTACCTTCATCATCTGCATTGTCCGATTCTTCTAATATTTGTCTTTCAATCTTAAGCAATTCTGCTAAGGAATTAACAATTAGTTCAACAGCCTTGATATCGTTTGATACATTTTTTCCTACCGGAACGCTTGATACGCCGACATAATCATCAAAAGTATGTGTTGGTGTACCCCCTAATGTTAGAATTCGCTCAGCGATCATATCCACTTTTTCCTGCGAATCAGTATAATTTTCTTCAAATTTCACGTGTAGGTCAAAAAAAATTTTACCTTTTATATTCCAATGCAAACCTCTAACATTTTGATAATAAACCTAGTAATTTGCCAATAAAATATTTAAACTTTTGACCAGTTGCTCTGTTTTTTCTTTGTCTAATCCAAGGATCGTTTTATTCATAATTTCTATTTTTTAAAATCTATACAAATATCACACTATTTTAATCTTAGTTTGTATAAGAATCATTGATAGTTTTAATATCTTTATCGGAAATATTTATAGAAATGACAATCACTCAACTTAATTATCTCCTGGCAGTTGCAGAGCATAAAAACTTTACCGTAGCGGCAAATAAAAGCTTTGTTACCCAGCCAACCTTATCAATGCAAATTCAAAAATTAGAAGATGAGCTCGATGTAATCATTTTTAACCGAAAAAAAAAGCCCATAGAATTAACGCCAATAGGTGAAAAAATTATTGAACAAGCAAAAACTATTGTAAATGAAAGTAACAGGATTACTGATATTGTAGAGCAACAAAAGGGCTTTATCGGGGGAGAATTTAAAATTGGTATCATTCCAACCATCACTCCAACATTACTCCCATTATTCTTAAAATCATTTTTAAAAAAATATCCAAAGGTTAAGTTAATTATTGAAGAATTAACCACAAATGAAATCATCAAAAAATTAGCAGATGGTCATATTGATGCCGCTATTGCAGCCACACCATTGGAAAACGAAGCCATAAAAGAAAAACCATTATACTATGAACCTTTTGTAGGGTTCGTATCCAGTAATCATCGATTATATGCCAATAAATTTATAACAGAGGACGAATTGGATCTTTCCGATATTTTACTTTTAGAAGACGGACATTGTTTTAAAAATAGCGTCATAAACTTATGTAATGCAAAAATAGGAATGAGTAATCCTCATTTCAATTTGGAGAGCGGCAGCATCAGTACATTAATTAAGTTATCAAAGGAAGGATTGGGAATGACATTAATTCCATATCTGCATACCTTGGATCTGTCTGAAGAAGATAAAAAATATTTAAGACAATTCAATCAAACTGTGCCTGCCAGAGAAGTGAGTATTATTTATCATAAAGCACAATTGAAAATGCAACTTATTGAGGCCCTGAAAGATACAATTGACGGTGTAATAAGAGGGGCAATCTCATTTCATGATGTTAAAATAATAAGCCCTATTAATAAGAAAAAAGCAGTTTAGACTAATTTTTTAAGATAGCCAAACTCACATAAAGTTCGGGTCGGTCTGCGGTGAATTCCAGCAACCAAATGCGCAATTCTTCTATTTCAAATGGTAATAATCTTTTTATAGCTTTTTTCAATTCTTTAGTAAACAAATCAGCGTCAAAACTTACTTTTTTAAGAATTGTTTTGGTGTAATCAAATATTGCTCTTGCCATATTTCTCTTTTAAATTAATACTAGATAATTTGAACGATAATTACCCATGCATATTACAAAATTTTTGTTAAAAAACCAAAAATGTTAAAAAGTCATAATACAAATGCCCTAATTAGTATTCAACTTCTCCAGTTTTGTTAATAAACCAGATCCTTTTTTTTCCAATTCGGAATGGATAGATTGAAAATGTTTCTTTTTATTCTCAATTCCTTTTTGATTCAACTTTTCGATGAGATCATCAAATACTGCTATAGCTTCATCAATAATTTTTTCTGCTTTTGCAGATACTTTATCATCACTCGTTAACTGACAAACATAACATTCTTCAATGACGTCAGATAATACATTGTTGATTTCCTTTTTAAAATTCTTTATACTCGCCATCTATATTATTTGTTACAATTACTATGCCACAAAACTACGTAATATAAGCTAAATTAGGAAATATAAATCTCTAATAATTCTGACATTCCTAAAGGGATAATATCAAATTTATTTATCGCCGCCGGCACCAATATCGTTTCTCCAATTTTAATTATTTCTTCAAAATTATTGGATCTCAATTTAATCCCCTTACCACTGACGCACATATATATTACAAATGAATCTAAAGATGTATTATCAATACTTATTTCTTTATCTATTAGCAAGATATTCGTTGTAAAATACTGACAATCAATTATATTTGAAGTCTCATTGATAGAGTTAACATAACTTGTGCTATATTTAGTTTCCATTGTGAAATCAATTGCTTCCAAGGCTTCATCTGTGTGTAAATCACGATAATTTCCTTCGGAATCCTTCCTGTCCCAATCATAAATTCTATAGGTAATATCACTAGTCTGTTGTATCTCTGCGAGCAATACACCGGCACCTATTGCGTGTATCCTACCGGGTGGTATAAAATAGACATCTCCTTTATCAACTTCATCAAAATTTAAAATGTCAACAAGAGTCTTATTTTTAACATTTTTTATATAGACCTCTTTGTTTATTAATTCTTTGAAGCCAACTTGCAAATTGGCTCTTTTATCCGCTTGCATAACATACCACATTTCTGTTTTACCAAAGGAATTATGCTTCGATCTGGCGAGCTCATCATTCGGATGTAGTTGTATACTCAATGCTTCCTTAGCGTCAATATATTTAATCAACAATGGAAATTGATTTCCAAACTCCTGGTATACTTTTTTTCCCAATAAATGTTCACCATTCTTTTCTATTAGCTCTATTAAAGATCTTCCTTTCAAGCTTCCATTAATAACAAATGAAATGTCATTCTCAACAGTTGAAATTTCCCAGCTCTCACCAATATTACCTTTATCGGACTCCTTATTCAAGAGATCCTTTAATTTTTCACCACCCCATATTTTTTCTTTCAATATGGGTTTGAATTTTAACGGATAATCTACCATGTAATAAAAATTAATTTGTAAATATCGACCTTTTTTTCTAATAGTCAGGGATTCGATTAAAGTGAATGCTTGGCGGTTAGAAATTCCTTATTTTTGTTTAATGATCGACTTTATAAATAAATTACCAAAAGCAGAGTTACATTTACATATCGAAGGTACTTTTGAACCTGAACTAATGTTTGAGATAGCAAAACGAAACAAAATCAATATACCCTTTGAAAGCGTTGAAGAAATAAAAAAGGCCTATCAATTTGACTGTTTGCAAGACTTTTTAGATATTTATTACCAAGGTGCAAATGTCTTAGTTACAGAACAGGATTTCTACGATTTAACCTTCAGTTATTTACAAAAATGTGCTATGCAAAATGTGCTACATACTGAGATCATGTTTGACCCCCAAACCCATACTGAAAGGGGAATAGACTTTGAAACTGTGATAACAGGTATCTCGAAAGCATGTGAGGATGCCAAAGAAAAACTAGGTGTTTCTTCCTTATTAATCATGAGTTATTTGAGGCATTTATCTGAAGATGATGCCTTTAAGACTTTGCAACAATCTCTTCCTTATAAAAATAAAATCACTGCGGTAGGATTGGATTCTTCTGAAAAAGGAAATCCTCCATCAAAATTTACAAAAGTTTTTCAGAAGTCTGTTGATCTGGGATATATTCCTTTGGCACACGCTGGAGAAGAAGGCTCATCAGATTATATTTGGGAGGCGATCGACCTGTTAAAAATTAAAAGAATTGACCATGGGAACAATGCACTTCAGGATCCTGTTTTAATCAAAGAGATCATCAAGCGAGATTTGGCACTTACCGTATGCCCTCTCTCAAATGTATCTCTGCAAGTTGTTAATAATTTAAAAGATCATCCATTAAAAAAGATGATGGAGCTAGGTCTGAAAGTAACCATTAATTCTGATGACCCTGCCTATTTTGGTGGGCAAATAAATCAAAATTTCATTGAAATACAGAAGGCATTAGATCTAAGTAAAGAAGACCTATATGAATTGGCTAAAAATTCTTTTCAATATGCATTAATCGGTAAGAATACTAAAAAACAATATTTAAAAGAATTAGACGCTTACTATGAAGCTAATTCTTAATTTTTAAGAGCCTTTAAAGCTACATCAATGTGATTTTCTGCTTTAATCATGCTGTTATAGATTTGAATCACGAACCCTTCTTTATTGACAACATAAGTAACTCTTCCGGGTATTGCACCAAACAAATTACCCGGTACGCCAAATAATTTCCTAACCTCATTTTTGGTATCAGCTAAAAGCGTAAAAGGCAAATTATATTTATCAACAAAATTTTTATGACTCTCAATACTATCTCCACTGATACCAACAATTTTTACGTTGAGATCCATGAAATTTTCATAGTTGTCTCTAAATTTACATGCCTCTTTAGTACATCCGGAAGTATCATCTTTTGGATAAAAATAAATTACCATTGCTTCTTTACCAATATAATCAATCGATGTAAAAGTCACTCCATCCTGATCCGGCAAACTGAATACGGGCAGCTTATCACCCACTTCTACTCCTTTTTCTTTTTTCATATTGCTAATTAAAAAAAATGATCCTAATAAAAGGAAAGCTAATAATAAATATTTGATCCGGCTCATTTCAAAATTTGTCAATTCCCATTATAAGTCACAAAATTACGAGGAGTTTCATATAAGGTAATAGATAAGTCTAGTTGTAGATCAATCTTTTTTCGTAGTTTATTCCAAATAACGACAGAAATATTTTCAGCTGTTGGATTTAAACTAGAGAACTCTTCTACATCTTCATTCAAATTTTTATGATCAAACTGCTCTTCTATTTCATTTCTTATTAAACTTTTTAGAATTTTCATATCCATCACAAAACCGGTCTCAGGATGAATTTCTCCGGTGACTGAAACTATCAATTCATAATTATGACCATGATAATTTGGATTAGCGCATTTTCCGAAAACAGAAGAATTTCTGGCATCTGTCCATTCATTATTGTACAAACGATGAGCAGCATTAAAATGTGCTTTTCTATTAACTGTAACTATCATTTTATTTCAATCTTTGGTATTCCTTCTAATTTATCCGACATTTTTTGCTAGAGTTAGTGCATTATTTTTGGTAAGTATACCTTCTTCTATTCCGATTCATTCACAAAAAAACCCATTCTTTGTGCGTCAAACAAAACTACAAAATTTGAAAATGATAAAGGTACATTATTTGATATTTGAATTATATTTGCCAATCAATACACCCATTAGAAAAATGTTGAACTCTTATATAAAATACACTATACTTCTCTTATTATTAGTAGGTTGCAATAAAAAAAATAATGTTATTAAGGAGAGGACACCCTATGAGATTAATTCCCGCAAAAATCAAGACATTCATAAAAAAGTAAAGAAAAACATTTTTAAAAAAAAGGAATCAGATAGTATTGATACTAAGAACGTGGTAGAATTCTTGACAAAATACGGCGATCTAAACAAAGAAACGATTGTTCTCATTAAAACAAGATTGGGTAATATAAAGGTCAGATTATATAAGGACACCCCATTGCATAGAGCAAATTTTATTTTCCTTTCAAAAATAGGGTATTTTGATTCTACTTGTTTTTACCGTGTTGTTCCTGATTTTATTATTCAAGGTGGAAATTCTGAAAGGATTACAACAATGCGATATAGAAATAAATATAGAAATTACAAAATGCCTTCCGAATTTAAACCAAACCGGAAGCATAAATATGGTGCCATAGCTATGGCCAGAGACTGGGAGAACAATCCTCGTAAAAAATCAAATCCATTCGAGTTTTACATTATTCAGAGCAGGGAAGGCGGACATCATCTAGATGGAGAACACACTGTTTTCGGTGAAGTGATCTCCGGTTTTTCTACCATGGATAAAATTGTAAATCTCAAGACAGGTAGCGATGAATGGCCATTAGATGATGTATTCATGAAAGTCGAAGTTTTAGATTGATATTTGAGTATATTTGCCAAAATTTTTGAATGATGGAATTTTTAGAGGAAATTGAAAGAAGACGAACTTTTGGTATCATTTCGCACCCCGATGCCGGTAAAACTACTTTGACGGAAAAGCTATTGCTCTTTGGTGGTGCCATTCAAGAGGCCGGTGCCGTTAAAAATAACAAAATTAAGAAAGGTGCTACCTCTGATTTTATGGAAATTGAAAGACAGCGTGGAATTTCTGTTGCCACTTCTGTTCTTGCATTTAACTATAAGGGTATAAAAATAAATATTCTGGATACCCCTGGGCATAAAGATTTCGCAGAAGATACTTTTCGTACTTTAACAGCTGTCGATAGTGTTATCGTTGTTATTGATGTTGCTAAGGGTGTAGAACAACAAACCGTTAAATTAGTGGAAGTTTGTAGAATGCGTAAAATTCCAATCATTGTATTTATCAATAAATTGGATAGAGAAGGAAAGGATGCCTTTGATCTACTGGATGAGGTAGAACAAAAATTAAATTTAAAAGTTGTCCCTTTGAGTTTTCCCATTGGAATGGGATATGATTTTAAAGGAATTTATAATATCTGGGAGAAAAAATTAAACCTTTTTTCAGGGGATGTCAAACAGACCGTTTCGGAGGGTGTAGAATTTGATGATATTAACAATCCGGAACTGGACAAAGTTATCGGCGAGAAATGGGCAAGTGAGCTGAGAGAAGAATTGGAACTGATTGAGGAAGTTTATCCTTCTTTTGACAGAGAAGAATATTTGAATGCAGAACTTCAGCCGGTATTTTTCGGATCTGCCTTGAATAATTTTGGCGTCAAAGAATTATTAGATTGTTTTATTGAAATAGCACCTTCCCCACAACCTAAAATGTCTGATACGAGATTGGTTGATTCAAAGGAAAATAAATTTACAGGATTTGTCTTTAAGATCCACGCCAATATGGATCCAAAACACCGGGATAGGTTGGCATTTGTAAAAATAGTTTCCGGTATATTTAAAAGAAATACGAACTATTTACACGTTAAAAAGGGTAAAAAGTTTAAATTTTCGAGTCCAAATGCTTTTTTTGCAGAAAAAAAAGAAATCGTAGACGAATCTTTTCCCGGAGATATTGTTGGATTACACGATACGGGTAACTTTAAAATTGGAGACACGCTCACAGAAGGTGAAATATTGGAATTTAAAGGAATCCCAAGTTTCTCTCCAGAACACTTCCGATATGTGAACAATGCTGATCCGATGAAATCCAAGCAGTTGGCCAAAGGTTTGGATCAATTGATGGATGAAGGTGTGGCTCAGTTATTTACATTAGATATTAATGGCAGAAAAGTAATTGGTACTGTTGGTGCTTTACAATTTGAAGTTATTCAATATAGATTAGAACACGAATATGGTGCCACTTGTTCTTATGAAAATTTAAATGTACACAAGGCATGCTGGGTAGAGCCGGAAGATGAACACAGTAATCAATTTAAAGAATTTAAACGGGTTAAACAACGCTATTTGGCAAAAGACAAAAAGGGTCAATTGGTCTTCCTTGCTGATTCTGCATTTACTATACAAATGACACAAGAAAAATACCCTAATGTAAAACTTCATTTTGTTAGTGAATACAAATAAAGTTTTGTAAATAACCCATTGTGGCTTCTACTACTGTTCTTTCTTCTTTTCGAAATCACTTAACTTCTCCAGGGTAAACTCATCATCTTTTAAGCCTTGGTTGATCTTTATATTCGTCATAATAATGGTTGTTTGATGTCTTTTTTTGATATTTTGCATAGTAACCTCATTAGCAACCCAAAGGCCATCTATTTTTTGATACTTAGTAATTGATATTTTTTCGATACCCTTTTGACCGTAGAATTCAATTTTTTCAGGATAAAAGAATTTCTTATTCAAATAAATAATGAGATGATCATATTCAACCTCATTATTTTTTGAATTCAAATCCAAAATATAGCTCGTCTCTCTGGACTGATGGATTTTAGCATCATAATTTTCAGAGTATGACATACTGGCCATATCCTTAACAGAGAAATCTGAAGTATTCAAACTACCTTCTGCGAGATTGGTTATTTTTTTTGGTTTCTTAAACATGGGTAAATACAAATACATGTCACCATTTGGAAGAGATAATGTTGCGATACCCTCATCAGATTTGGGATATGTATATCGGAATAGTTTTTTATCCCCATCTTTCTGAATAATAACCGCCTTTTTAATTTTTTCCTTTTTTGTATTAAGATTGACCAGGATCATCTCAATATTTGATGATTTATCCTTAATTTGAGAAGCCGTCTGATCCATTTTTTTTAGCAAACTATTTGCATCCGCTGTTTGTGCGTACAATATGCCACAATTACAAACAACAAGAAGTAGAAACAAGCTAATATGGTATATATATATTTTCATATTTATCGATGTACTTTTGAAAATTTAAAGGTTCAAAAATACTACTTTAATTTGCTATCCAATTAAAAAATGACCTAATAAATTCAAAGAAACTATGTACTATCAATTAGAAGAACTGTTTTTTCTAAGACCCAATAGAATTGTTGCAGGCAATAAAGTGAGAGCCCCCATACTGGACCCAAACATACTGAGGGCTATTAGTATTCCAAAATATATCATTGGCACCAAATCAGAAAATACAAGTACGGAAAATCCGGCGGACACAGAAATGAAATTAACAAAAATGGCCTTTCCACTGATCAGCATGGTTTCTTTTAAGGCCTCCTTAATGTCCTTGGATTTTTTAAACCGATGATTGAAATGAGAGATGAAATGTATAGAATAATCTATACCGATTCCCATGGCGACACTCGCTACCAATACCGTTGCAATACTCAATGGTATGCCCGTGAATCCCATAAATCCATATAAAACTGCTATCGTTGCAAGAATTGGCAAACTTGCATAGATACCTTCACGCAAAGATCGAAACATCATGCTAATCACTGTAATTACCAATATTACTGCGATGATCAAACTAGCTATCTGGCTTTTAACCAGACTTTTATCCATTTGAACTGTCACATAGGGCATACCGGTAATTTCTACGGAGAAATTCTCCGATTTGTTTTCTAAAAGATAATCCTTTAAATATTTATCAAATTTTTCTACTTCACTTTGCCCTTTATTATTGAACTTGGCAACTATTATTCCCTGGTCAAGATCTTCGGTAACTAATTGATTGATGTTTTCGTTTTGCCCAATCAAAAACCACAACTGCTGAATCTTTTCTTTTTCATCCGGAATTTTTTCTTCGCCACTTAACGCACCATTTAAATTGATAACTATGTCTGATATTGATTGTGCATTTGTAATATATGGGCTGGCCTTCATATACTCCTGAACATCATGCATATTTTGGAGAAGTTCGGGGCTTAACATATCCCCTTTGTACACAACAAATACCGGCTTAGATCCTCCAAATTTCTCTTCTACTATAACATCCGAAACAGATACCGGATGATCGGACTTAAAAAATTCGCTTACACTAACACTTCTTTTAAGCATAAAAATTCCTACAACCCCAATTAAAAAAAGAAATATCCAAATTCCTATAATACGTAACGGCTTTGTAATAACTGCTTTATAGAATGGTAATAGCACATATTTATTTAAGTACGATTTTTCATTCATTACAGGGTTTCTGTGTTCCAATCTCTTTTTTCTATTAGGAATTGTAGCGATGAGCGCGGGTACTAAAACAACTGCCAAAAATCCTGAGTACAAAGTTCCTAGAGCCGCTAGCATCCCAAAATCTCTGATCATACTGAGGTAAGCCCCAAATATAAAAGACAGAAAACCTATCATGGTAGTGAGTGCCGTTAATATTACCGGCACCATAATTAATGGTAAGGCTTTAGCGACGGCTTTTTTGGGATCTTCATCCTTAAACTGATTGATCCTGTTTAAAACATGAATAGCATAAGCACTTCCAACTGCCAGGATGATTATCGGCACATTATTGGATACCATAGAAAGTTTAAATCCAAATAAAATAAATGTGCCAATTGCCCACACAATGGCCAATCCAGCGGTTAATAGAGGCAAAATTACGCCTCTTAAACTGTGAAAACTTAAATATAAAATAAAGGCGATGAGTAAAAATGAGATGGGGATAAGTTTCATCATATCCGTTGAAACTACATCGGCGACATACTTTTTCATAAAAGGGGCACCGGCAAAATAAAATTTTTCAGGAAGTCTGAGGTTTTCAATTTTATTAATTACTTCACGTGAAACGTCATTGGTATTCACATCATCCTGAAAAGTAAAAATGATCACTGTGGCCTTTCCATCTTTTGAAACAATATTCCCGGAAATCATTTTATCACTGGTAATTCTATCTCTTATAATCTCCGCTTCTTTTTCAGTCTCTGGCCATTTGCTTCTGCTGATCAAATCATCCACCTCAAAATTATCACCGTCAACATTAAAACTCATGATATTTGTAATACTGGTAACAGATAGTAGCCCATCCATTTCAGCTAATGTATCTGTCACCTGTTCAATATGATGCAACACCTCAGAACGAAAAACATTTTCGCTCTCAACAATCACCATTCCTATTTCTGTACCACCAAATCTTTTACCAACATCCTTAAAAAGGGACACTATTTCGTCATCATCGGGCAAAGCATCAATAACATTAGAATCTACTTCAAGAAATTTAAATTGATAACTAAAAAAGGCTGTTATTAGAAAAATAGCAAATAAGACTAGCCATCTAAATTTTACAATAAGTTCAGAAAATTTTTCCATTGGTCCGATTAAAAATAAAGTTCAAAAGTATTTAAAAATTTATGTTATCCTAATTAATAAAAGAAGTATTTCCAGACTTGATTCTATAAATTCAATTTTCGTCGTAAAAAATCATGAAGAATTTGATAGCAATGACAAAACTTACATTCAAAGAACTTAGTGCCACCAGATGGCTGATCTCATTATTTTTACTACTTTTAGCATACTGAGAATTAGATTTTTCATATGACAAATGATCGAGTTGATCAGCTGGAATAATCGTTGTCTAAGAGGTTAAAAGAGTAATTCGTATAATTAGAATGGTTTACCCGTCAGAAAACGAATATATTCGAATTGAAGAAATTGATTTTCATCAGAGATAAACAAAAATTAAATTCTGTAATTCACTATATTTATGCCCATGAATTCAAAAATTATAGCGGACGGTATTTTAAGAGCATTGACAATTATTACCGGAATTGTATTGACCTTACTATTTTTGACTAAGATTAAATCTGTATTAATATACATAACGATTGCCTTTGTACTCACGTTAATTGCCAGACCATTATTGATTTTTCTTCGACGAAGAATGAAATTGCCGAAAACCCTCTCTGTTGTTATAACCATTGCTTTCTTTGTAATGCTTATTTTTGGGATTATCTCCATGTTCATACCTTTAATTGTTAAACAAGGTCAGAATATTTCACTGTTAAACACGGCTGAATTCATTGAAAATATAAAACTTTTACTGAGTCAGATAAGAAAGTATATCTCGAACAGAAATATTGATTTTTCAATTGAGCTCCAAGAGATGATTACTTCGAATTTTCAATCCATTCCGAGTTTACTGAATTCTTTCATAGGATTGATCGGCTCATTCAGTATTGGCTTATTCTCTGTTTTATTTATTTCATTTTTCTTTATGAAAGACGCAAAGTTATTTCATAAAATATTTTTAGCGATCACTCCGGACGAGAAAGAGGAAAGAATTCTAAAGTCTTTAGAAACCATTAATAAACTTTTATCACGATATTTTATTGGTTTGATAATTCAACTTTCTATTCTATTCACAATCTACTCAGCAACCCTGCTGATTGTTGGAGTTGAAAGTGCTGTTGTTATTGCATTTCTGTGTGCCTTATTAAATATCATTCCATATATAGGCCCTCTTATTGGTGGAGTTCTAATGATAACATTAACCATGACAAGTAATCTGGAATATGATTTCCAAACCTATATTTTACCAACAACCTTATACGTATTAATTGGATATTTAGGGGCTCAATTAATAGATAACTTCTTTAGTCAGCCTATCATTTTTTCAAAAAGTGTAAATTCTCATCCTTTAGAGATATTTTTGGTTATTGTGATAAGCGGTTTTCTATTTGGTGTTACTGGAATGATACTGGCAGTACCTTCCTATACCGTTATTAAAGTTATTTTAAAAGAATTTTTATCCGACCTCCCAATTATTAAGTCCCTTTCCAATTTAAATAATTGACTTGAATAAATATATTTTAAATACTGATATTCAAGCTTTTATTAACAATAACTTGAATGAAGAGCCTACAAAACTAATTTTGAAAGGTTGCAATTTCCAACAGGTTCAAATTCAGGAAATTGTAGAACAAATCATCTCTAAGAAAAAATGTGAGAAAAAATTACCTGCCTGGTTCCATACCAAATTAATTTATTATCCGAATAAGTTAAACATAGAACAGACTTCTTCAGAAATTACCGCCAAATACAAAGCTGGATTGGTGTCTGGAAATAGCCTTATTGATATCACCGGGGGTTTTGGAGTAGATTCTTATTACTTTGCAAAAAGGATGAAGAATGTGACACATTGTGAAATTGAATCAAATCTGTCTCAAATGGTTCAATACAATTACAAAATACTGCAAGTTGAGAATGCAAGAACAATTCCTGAAAATGGTTTGGATTATTTGGGAAAGCATACTGGTAAATATGATTGGATCTACGCCGATCCTTCTCGCAGGAATGATATCAAAGGCAAGGTGTTTTTATTAGATGATTGTTTGCCGGATATTCCAAAAAATATAGAGCTCCTATTTGATTTCTCAGACAATGTATTATTAAAAACTTCTCCACTATTAGATATTTCTCTTACCGTTAAAACATTGGTAAACACTAGAGAAATCCACGTCGTGGCAGTCAATAACGAAGTGAAGGAACTGCTGTTTTTATTAGAAAAAAATTATACTTCGGAGATTATTGTCAGAACAATTAACATTAAAAAGGAAGCATTAGAGAGATTTGAATCTCCTTTCAGAACGGCCACAAATGCCATTTATGATCTTCCGGCTGTATATTTATATGAACCCAATGCAGCAATTTTAAAGGCGGGTTTATTTACTGAAATTTCTTCTCAGCTAAAAGTTAATAAGTTACATGTAAATAGTCACTTGTATACTTGCAGTGAATTAATTGAATTTCCCGGCAGGAGGTTCAAAATAGTTCATTCCACTGTTTTTGATAAAAAGAAGTTGCTTAAAATAATTCCCTCTCGAAAGGCAAATATCACGACGAGGAACTTTCCTCAAAGTGTAGCTCAAATCCGCAATAAAACAGGAATTAGAGAGGGAGGAAATGTATACTTGTTTTTTACAACTGATATCCACAACAAACATATCGTTCTAGTTTGTGAGAAAATTTAACAAATACTCCCTTTTACGGCTTAAAATATTTAGTATATTTAATTTTGGAAAAGCAACTTTTATTTCAACTCTCTAACAAACACTAATGGCAAATAAAAATATCCGAGCACTCTCTTTAAGAAAAGGTTTGGATGATAATCTTTTTGAAAATATATCAGAACTTTCAAAACTAGCTGCAACTGAAGATGAATTTCACAAGCTCTCTAAGCGATTTATAATTGACGATTCTGTTGTTTTTGGGACTTCATCTTTTTATGATTTTCTAAGACCGGAGAACATTGATAAAAAAATTCATGTTTGTAATGGTACTGCCTGTATGGTTTCTAACACTCAAGGGGTTTTAATCAATAATATTCGAAATTATTTTAAGCCAAATGAAATTGGACATGCAGCTTGTGTTGGTCGTTGCCATACGAATAGTGCTTTTATGTATAGTGACAAAACCTATTCAGGTAATACCGAAAGTGAATTAAGCAAAATATTTTCTTCTTCAAATAAAGATTACGAACAAGAAAATAAATATATAATTGGCACAAATTCAATACCAATATTGACTTCAAAAATTGATAACTTAGAGAAATTTTACGCTTTGGCGGAACAATTCAGTGATAGACCAAAACAAATCATACAAGAACTAAAAATATCCAATTTACGAGGTCGAGGTGGTGCGGGATTCCCCTTTTGGTTAAAATTAGATGCAGTAATCAAGGAAGAAAATAAACAAAAATATATTGTTTGTAATGCTGACGAAGGCGACCCCGGAGCTTATTCTGATATGTACTTAATGGAACATCAGCCGCATAAAGTACTATTTGGTATGTATGTTGCTGGAAAATGTGTAGGAGCCAACACCGGTGTATTATACATAAGAGGTGAGTATCCGGATTCAATAAAAATAGTGAACAATGCAATTAAAGAGTTGCAAAAAAAAGAGTTAATTAAAGGTTTTAAATTTAAAATTATAAGAGGTCAGGGCAGTTATGTTTGTGGTGAAGAAACTGCCTTATTAAATTCAATTGAAGGTTTGCGACCTGAAGTAAGAGTTCGTCCGCCCTATCCTGCTGAGTATGGATTGTACGGCAAGCCAACCGTATTAAGTAATGTAGAAACATTTGCAAATATAAATTGGATACTTGAAAATGGAGGTAAAGCTTATGAGAAATTAGGTACGAAGAATTCTACCGGCACTAAATTAGTTTCTTTGGATAGTTTCTTTAATCAACCGGGGATGTACGAAATTGAAATGGGAACACCCATAATGAAAATTTTTGAAGATTTTGGTAAAGGATTCAAGTCAGAAGTAAAAGCCTTACAAATTGGTGGACCTCTGGGGGGTATTATACCTATGCATAAGACAAGTGAATTGACATTAGATTTTGAATCGTTAAATGAAAATGGATTTCTATTAGGTCATGCAAGTTTTGTCTCTATCCCGATTGATTTTCCTATGGTGAAATTCATTGAACATTTGATGAAATTTACTGCAGATGAAAGTTGTGGCAAGTGTTATCCTTGTCGAATTGGGGCACACCGTGGATTTGAAATGTTGCAAAAGGCGCAAAATGAAGACTATAAAATTGATCGTCAGCTATTTGATGATCTGATGGAAACTTTAGAAATTGGTTCTTTGTGCGCTTTGGGTGGAGGTGTTCCTCTGCCAATTAAAAATGCCTTGCAGTATTTTGATGATGAATTGAAAGAATATTTTTCCTAACCGCAAAGAACGCAAGGCCTTGGCAATGTACGCTAAGAAAAATAACTATGACAGAAAATGAAATCTCAAAAATAATATTTAGCTGTGCATTAAAAGTGCATAATGCCTTAGGTCCCGGACTACTAGAGAGTTCTTATGAAGAGTGCATGTATTATGAACTGAATAAATCTGGATTACACGTTCAAAAACAAAAAGCGCTACCTCTTATTTATGAGGAAGTTAATTTAGAAATTGGATATAGAATTGATCTAATTGTTGAAGATAAAGTTATTATCGAGTTAAAAGCCGTTGAAGTATTAAACGATGTTCATTTAGCTCAAATCTTGACTTATTTGAAATTATCCAATTGTAAATTGGGAATGTTAATTAATTTTAATGTGTCACTCATTAAAAATGGTATACGAAGAGTGGTAAATAATCTATAGCGAGCTTAGCGCATCGTGTTTTTAAACTGGACTTTGCGCCCATTGCGGTTAAAAATATTATGAAAGCATATATAAACAACATAGCATACAATATAGAACAAGGAGAAACAATTCTTGATTTTGTAAGGAGAGTTGAAAGTAGAGATGCCATTCCTACCATGTGTCAGGATGATAGACTGGAGAATTTTGGCTCATGCCGGGTTTGTTCTGTTGATATAGCACGTGAAAAAGACGGCCCATCCAAAACAGTTGCCTCTTGTCATACTCCGGTTTTTGAAGGAGTTTATATTTATCATGATACAGACAATATAAAAAGATTAAGAAAAAATATTGTAGAATTGATATTGAGTGATTATCCTTCTAATAAAGTTTTTCCTCAAGATGGTTATAAGCCAACCGAATTTCAAAAAACCATTGCTCAAATTGGTATTCCAAATGTGAGATATCCTCAAGGTGAAAATCATTTGAATATAGAAAAGGACTATTCGCATCCTTATATAAAATCCGATTTATCTCAATGTATCAATTGTTTTCGCTGTGTGAGGGCATGTGAAGAGATTCAAGGAGAAATGATATTAGGAATGAGTGGAAGGGGATTTGCTACCAATATTATCAAAGGTTTTGACACTAATTTTGACTTGTCGGCCTGTGTAAGTTGCGGAGCTTGTGTACAGACCTGTCCCACAGAAGCTTTAACAGATAAATTTAAAACCAAGTCTCTTATTCCAGATGAAATTATTAGGACCACTTGTACCTATTGTGGCGTTGGATGTCAGCTGGATGTTTCTGTAATCAATGGAGAAATAAAAGGAATTCAATCACCAATTACGGCTGAAGTTAATCAAGGACACACTTGTTTGAAGGGTAGATTTGCTTTTCAATTTTATAATCACCCCGATCGGTTAACCGATCCATTAATTAAAAGAAATGGCATATTTGAAGTTGCCACATGGGATGAAGCTTATGATTTTATTGAGGAGAAATTATTGAAAGTTAAAAATGATCATGGCGTAAATGCCATAGGATGTATCTCTTCATCAAGGGCTACAAACGAAGAAAATTATTTGATGCAAAAAATGACTCGTGTTGCCTTAAATACAAATAATATAGATGGCTGTGCCAGAGTTTGTCATGCTCCAACCGCCTTTGGTATGCAGCAGGCATTTGGTACAGGCGCAGCAACAAATTCTATCATTGATCTAGAACTAACTGATTGTATTTTCCTTTTCGGTGCTAATCCCACGGAAGCACATCCTGTTACGGGGGCAAAGATCAAACAGCTATTTATGCAAGGTATAATTAGCATTGTTGTAGACCCGGTTGTAACTAAATTAGCCAGATTAGCAAAATATCATTTACAATTAAGACCCGGAACGAATGTAGCACTTCTTAATATGATGGCGCATTATATTATTAAAGAAGGATTTGTTAATAACGAATTCATTCAAAAATATACAGAATATTTTAATGATTTTAAGGATCACGTTTTGGATCTGAATATGGATGATCTGGAAGAATTAACAGGAGTCTCGAAACAACTGGTCAAAGAAGCAGCTTTGGCATACGCAAAGTCAAATAATGCTATGGAATTTCACGGACTAGGCGTAACAGAACATTTTCAAGGTAGTAAAACAGTAATGTTATTGTCAAATTTAGCTATGATGACAGGAAATATTGGAAGACCGGGTGTTGGTTTGAATCCTCTTCGTGGTCAAAATAATGTTCAGGGAGCTGCAGATATGGGTGTGCAGCCACATCAGGGTGCAGGCTATATGGATATAAATAATTTGGATGTTCAAAAATATTATGCCAACAAATATGGGATACCCAAAATGCCGGAGAAAGAGGGTTTAAAAATTCCTGAGATGCTGGAGGCTGCTATTGCAGGAAAATTTAAAGCCTTATGGATCATGGGTGAAGATACATTAATGACAGATCCAAACACAAATCACATCCGGAAAGCAATGGAAGAACTCGACATTTTAATTGTACAAGAATTATTTATGTCGGCTACGGCTGAAATGGCAGATGTTGTTTTACCTGCAAGTTCTTATTTTGAAAAGAATGGCACTTTTACTAATGGAGAACGTCGTGTTCAACGGGTGAATCAGGTAGTTGAGCCCATTGGAAATTCCAAATCGGATGGCCAGATCATCATAGATATGATGTTTAGATTGGGGTATGAGCAACCAACAGGAAAAATATATGATGCAGCCAGGATATTAGAAGAAATAACTGATGTGATACCATTTATGAAAGGAATTACATGGGAAAGATTAGGCGAAAATGGTTTACAATGGCCGGTTTTAGAAGATGGAACAGGTACCTCTATAATTCATAGAAATGGATCATTTAAAAGAGGAAAAGGTAAATTTCATCATTTTGATTTTGAAGAAACTCCTGAATTGGTGGAACACAGAAAAAAATATCCGTTTATTCTTACAACTGCTCGTCAGTTAGAACATTATAATGCGGGCACCATGACAAGAAGAACAGACAATCAAGATATTTCTCCTATGGATTATCTGGAAATAAATCCGCTGGATGCTGCTGATAAAGATATAAATGCAGACGATACCGTCAGGATTTTTTCTGACAGAGGAAGTGTTGAGATCCCGGTCAAATTAACTTACTTGGTTAAACCGGGAGTGGTGAGAACAACCTTTCATCAGCCGGAAATTTTTATCAATATGATTACCGGAAATGTAGGAGATGAATACACGCTGACTCCCGAATATAAAGTAGTGGCTGTAGATTTTGAAAGGGTGTAATTATATTTGAATAGAGAGACCATCAAAGGCCAGAGAAACATTTTTAGGCAGTATTTTAGAAATTTCAGAATGGAATCCTAATTTATGACTAATGTGTGTTAGGTAGGCTTGTTCAGGCTTTATTTTTTTTATAAAATCTAAGGATTGCTGCAAATTAAAATGAGTTGGATGCTCGTCAATTCTCAAGGCATTAACAACAATCACTTTTAGATTTTGAAGTTTTTCTCTCTCTTTTGTGGTTATGGTTTTAGCATCAGTGATATAAGCAAAATCATTAAATCTGTAACCAAATATTTTTTGCTCCCCATGGTTAACCTCAATTGGCATTACTTTTATATTCTTCAAGTTAAAAGATCTATTTGTAATTTCATTTAAAACGACGTTTGGTGCTCCTATATATCTATTTTTAGTTGCAAAAATATACCTAAAACGCTCCTTCAAATTTTCTATCACATCATTTTTGGCATAAAATTGAACTTTACCATTTTTATGGGAATAAGGGCGTATGTCATCTAAACCTGCGGTATGGTCTGCATGGTAATGTGTAAAAAGAATACCGTTAATATTTATCACTTTTGCACTTAACATCTGCTGTCGAAAATCGGGTCCACAATCAATAACATATGCATAGTTATCCCATTCTATTAGAACAGAAGATCGCAGGCGATCGTCCCTCGGATCTGTTGATAAACAGACAGTATCTGTACATCCTATTACTGGAATTCCTTGAGAAGTTCCGGTTCCTAAAAAAGTTACTTTCATGTATTTGTATTTATTGTCTGTTGATCATAATATTTTGCTCATTAAATAATCATTTCCACTGGATAAAAAATTATTTGCATACTCATTACCTAATTAAAATTTGAGATACAAATCTAACACTTAAAAATAAATAGGTGATTAAAAATATTCATGGAATTCTTTTAATAAATAATTATAGTGATTCTTGTTACAAATTCAAATTTTTTATGAGAAATTAAGCACTTAATACTCTCAATATATGTAACTTAACTAATTCTTACAAATATTGATTAAAGTGATTAAAATCAGGTTATTTTTTTATGTTATTTTTTAACTTTACATAACTTAAACCAAAAAAATTAAAACATGAAAATAGGTATTCTAAAAGAAACGAAAAAAGGGTGAAATGCGAGTATCAATTTCACCAAATATAGCCAAGCAACTTGTTGAAAAGGGATTTGATGTTGTGGTTGAATATGACGCCGGATTATCTTCTAAATTTAAAAATTCGGATTACAGAAATATTGGAGCAACTGTTGAAACGAGAGGCGTGGTTTATAAAGAGTCCGATATACTCATAAAAATCAATCCATTTGAAGAAGAGGGATTAAAATTAGTTGATGATAGTCATATATTAATGTGTCAGCTATTTCACAAATCTAACCCTGACCTTGTTAAACTAATTGCTTCTACAGGAGCCACCGCATTTTCCATGGATGCAATGCCACGAATTTCGAGAGCGCAGGATATGGATGTTTTGAGCTCACAGAATAATTTAGCAGGATACAAAGCTGTAATTCGGGGTGCCTATGAAATGACAAAAATATTTCCTTTAATGATGACTGCCGCCGGAACCATAACTCCATCAAGGGTATTGGTTTATGGAGTTGGAGTTGCGGGTTTACAGGCTATCGCAACTGCAAAACGATTAGGCGCCGTGGTTGAGGCAACAGATATACGGTTAGAGACCAAAGAACAGACTGAATCGCTTGGTGCGAAGTTTATAACTGTTGACAGTACAGGGGAAGAGTCAGAAAAGGGTTATGCTAAAGCAGCCTCAGAAGATTACGCCAAGAGACAAAAAGAGGCTGTAAACCAATCATTATTTAAGGCTGATCTGGTTATCACAACTGCTATGGTTCCGGGTAGAAGTTCTCCTGTGCTCATTACAGGAGAACAAGTTAAACAGATGAAAAATGGGGCAGTTATAATTGATTTGGCCGCTGCACAGGGTGGTAATTGTGAACTGAGTAAAATGGGTCGAATGGTTGTAAAACATGGAGTTAAAATCATTGGAACAACCATATCCCCTGAAAGTGTATCCACTAATGCCAGTGATTTATATGCAAAAAATATGTATAATTTTATAATGCATTTAACAAAAGACAATGCATTCAAATGGGAGCTAGAAGAAGAAATTACCGATGAGACCTTAATTATACATCAAGGAAAAATAAGAAAAATCAAAAAACCAAATAAGTTATGACAGAATTAATAAATTTTATTAGTAACAATCTCCAAATGATCTACATCGTTATTTTAATGATTTTCGTTGGAGTTGAAATTATTGGGCACGTACCTGCTGTGTTACATACACCGCTAATGTCTGGCGCAAACGCAATTCACGGAGTTGTGATCATTGGTGCAATTATAGTGATGTTGGGTACTGACCCTGAAAACGTGCTGGCACTTTCCTTAGGGTTTGTCGCTGTTTTCCTTGGAACGTTAAACGTTGTTGGTGGCTTTGTAGTTACCGATCGCATGTTAGAAATGTTTAAAAAGAAAAGATAATGGAATATACTTTTAGTCTCGAGTTTATTTATTTAATAGCATCTGTTACCTATATACTTGGTTTAAAGATGCTTGGACATCCGGAAACAGCAAGAAGGGGTAACTTAATCGCTGCTGCGGGTATGACATTAGCAATATTTGGTACTATATTTTTATATCAGGGAACAGTTCCCGCATTAATATACGCACTTATTGGGGTCTCAATTTTAATTGGTACTATAATTGGCTGGATTGTTGCTAAAAAAGTAGACATGACCAAAATGCCTGAGTTAGTATCCTTGTTCAATGGTATGGGAGGAGCAAGTGCCGCATTAATAGGTCTAATTGAATTTCATCATTATACCGGAGATCAATTGTCAATATTAACAATTATCGCCGCTATGATTATTGGTAGTATTTCATTTTCCGGTAGTATGATTGCCTGGGCAAAACTCAATGGAACAATGAGGAACCCAATTCGATTGCCAAAGTATAATATTTTAAATAATGTTTTCCTTATTGCAATCTTAGCTTTTGGAGCTTATATTGTACTAAGTGGTAATGACAGTCAGCTATATGTATATTTTATTCTTTGCTGCGCTTCTATATGGAATTCTATTTGTAATTCCAATTGGCGGAGCAGATATGCCGGTGGTTATCTCATTATTAAATTCATTTACAGGATTAGCTGCCGCCTTTGGTGGTTTCTTGTACGGAAATATGGTGATGCTTACCGGTGGTATATTAGTGGGATCTGCGGGTACTATATTAACATTAGCTATGTGTAATGCTATGAACAGGCCATTGGCCAATGTTATTTTCGGGGCATTTGGTGAAGATAATAATACCCAAGCAGGGTCCGAAAGTACTATTAAAGGTTCTATTAAAGAGGCTTCTCCAAGTGACGTGGCTATATTAATGAACTATTCACAAAAAGTCATTATTGTTCCGGGTTATGGTTTAGCGGTTGCACAGGCGCAGCACGTAATTCATGAATTAGAACAATTATTAACCAGTAAAGGCATCGAAGTTAAATATGCTATTCACCCTGTTGCCGGAAGAATGCCAGGTCATATGAATGTATTGTTGGCCGAAACTAATGTTGACTATGACAAATTAATTGAAATGGACGATATAAATCCTGAATTTCAAAGTACTGATGTAGTATTTGTTGTTGGTGCCAATGATGTTGTTAATCCAGCTGCTCATAACGATCTTTCAAGTCCAATATATGGTATGCCAATTCTGAATGTTGAAAATGCAAAACATATTATTGTCAATAAACGTAGTATGAAACCAGGATATGCCGGAATCGAGAATGAATTATTTTATAATCAAAAAACATCCATGCTTTTTGGAGATGCGAAAGAGGCATTAACCAAACTTTTACATGAACTTAAAAATATGTAATTTCTTCTATGCTTAATTATTTTTAGTGTATACCAAATCTTGGAAATAATTAATTTTCAGGACTGTTAATATATTTTATAAATATTCAAAACTTGAGTATCTTTGAAAAAAGATATAAATATGACCGTATTAAAAAATGACCAGCAGTTAGATCATGTACTATCCTTTAAACAAAAGGCTTTACGGATCAATTTAAACGAAGTTATTTACGGAACCTTCGCTGAAATCGGCGCAGGACAGGAAACGGTTCGTCACTTTTTTAGAGCCGGTGGTGCTTCTAAAACAATTGCCAAGGCAATGTCTGCCTACGATAAAAATTTTTCAGACGCCATTTATGGAATGGAGGATGATAATAGATATGTTACCGAGTCTCGTTTAACAAGGATGTTATCACATGAAATTAATTTGATTGAAGATAGATTAGACAGAAACAAATACCCGGAAAAAATATTTTTTTCTTATGCCAACACAGTAACCACTATAGATTTTGTAAAGAGATTCAAAGGGCACGGATGGGTTGGAATTAAATTTCAATTAGACCCGCTTGAAGACTATAATGAAATAGTTCTTCACGTTCGTTTCAAGCAGACCAATTCGCAATTACAGCAAGAAACCTTAGGTATGCTTGGTGTAAATTTAATATATGGTGCATTTTATTTAAATGACAATCCAAAAGAACTGGTTAAATCCTTTTATGATAATATAGAAAAAGACACTTTAGAAATTGACATGGTAAATTTCTCTGGTTCCAGATTTATGTATGTCGATAATCGATTAATGAGTTTGCAATTGGTAAAAAATGGTATGACGGATGCTGTAATGTTTGGCCCTGACGGCCAGAATTTATTACCTGCGCATGAATTATACAAAAAAAACATATTAACACTACGGGGTAGTTTTAGACCCGTTACAAAGGTAAATATGGAAATTTACCAGGAATCAAAAAAGCTATTTTTAGCAGAAAAGAAGGTGAAGGAAGAAAATGCTAAGATTATTTTTGAAATAACGCTTGCCAATTTGAGGGCAGAGGGTAAAATTAATGAACGTGATTTCTTGGATAGAGCGGAATTGTTATGCTCTCTTGGTCAAACAGTAATGATCACTAACTTCCAGGAATATTACAGATTAGTTGACTATTTTGCCGAGTTCACAAAAGCAAGAATGGGACTTGCAATGGGGGTTTTTAATTTGATACAGATATTCGATGAAAAATATTACCGAAATATTAGTGGTGGCATATTGGAAGCTTTTGGTAAATTATTTTACAAAGACCTGAAAATATATTTATATCCATTAAAAGATTTAGAAACCGGGGAAATTATTACGAGTGAAAATTTGAAAGTACATCCTCGAATGAAAGAATTGTATAAATATTTCAAGTTTAATGGCAGAATCATTGATTTAAATAATTTCAATCCAAAAATATTGGACATTTTTTCAAGAAACGTATTTAATCTGATAGCTAAAGGAAAAAGTGGATGGGAAGAAATGTTACCCGGAGAAAATGTTGCTAATATCATTAAGAATAAACGCTTGTTCGGTTATTCTCAAAGAAAACATGATGCCAATAAGAAAAGATAATAGATTTTGTAAGATTTAACAGGTCTAATAAGCTTATTTTTTATAAAATTTGAGCTGCGTGTTCTTTTGTTTTTACTTTAGTGATTATATCTTCTATATTTCCCACTTCATCTATTACAAAAGTTGTTCGATGAATGCCGTCATATTCCCGTCCCATAAATTTTTTCGGACCCCAAACACCATAGGCATTGATTATTTTTTTATCCTCATCGACAAGTAGACTGAACGGTAAATTATTCTTAATTGCAAAATTTGATTGCCTTTTTTGAGAATCAGCACTAATTCCTATTACTACGTAGCCTTTTTTCAGGAATTCCTGATAATTATCCCTTAAATTACAAGCCTCAACCGTGCATCCCGGCGTACTTGCCTTAGGGTAAAAAAACAAAACTACCTTTTTACCTAAGTAATCCTTTAAATTAACTAATTTATTATTTTGGTCAATCGTTTCAATTTCAGGTGCTTGTTCGCCAATCTTTAATGTTGTCATAATTCGTATTTTTATAATCCAAAATTAATCAAAATATGAATAAAAAAGAAAAAGTGAAGTTTGTAATTTATACACTTGATGAATTATATCCTGATCCACCGATTCCATTAGAGCATAAAGATCCTTATACCCTACTAATTTCGGTATTACTTTCGGCGCAAAGCACAGATGCAAGAGTGAATTTGATTACACCCATATTATTTGCCAAAGCAAATAACCCTTATGACATGATAAAACTATCTGTTGAAGAAATTAAAGAAATCATTAAACCTATTGGTCTTTCTCCAATGAAATCCAAGGGTATTTATGGATTGTCAAAAATAATTATTGATAAACATAATGGAAGGGTACCTCAAAGCTTTGAATACCTCGAAGAATTACCCGGGGTTGGTCACAAAACAGCTTCTGTTGTCATGAGCCAGGCTTTTAATATCCCGGCATTTCCTGTTGACACACATATACATCGATTAATGTATCGTTGGAATCTCAGTTCCGGTAAAAATGTAGTTCAGACTGAAAAGGATGCAAAAAGACTTTTTCCAAAAGAGCTTTGGAATAAATTGCATTTACAAATTATTTATTACGGAAGAGAATATTCACCTGCCCGATCATGGTCATTGGAGAATGATATCATTACCAGAACTATTGGCAGGAAAAATTTATTAAAATAAAAATTGACAAAAAAAAGCTCTCAACTTGGTTGAGAGCCTTTTTGCGATTAATTCAAATGAAACATTAAGCTGTTCTTTTCTTTGTTGACCACCTTTATCGATTTTGAATAATTTAACAAAAAGGATAATGTTTCTGTCTTGGGGTCTAATTTTTCTTTGAAAAATCTTTCAGTGTAAAGTTTTGCCATAAATCTATTTATTATTAGGGATTTAAATAGATAACGATAATAAACTTTATTTATTGCAGAAAGATCTGAAAAAATTCAATTTCTTTTAATTTGTTAAAATAATATTATTCTTTTCTATCATTTTTCTTAAGTTGATCAATGCATATCTCATTCTTCCCAGGGCAGTATTAATACTCACTGAAGTTTGTTCAGAAATTTCTTTAAAACTCATATCTTTGAAAATACGCATCATTAAAACTTCTCTTTGATCATCCGGAAGCTCTTCAACCAATTTTCTTACATCAGCATAAATCTGACTCTGAATAATTTGATTTTCAGCGCTTAGAGCATTATCTCCAAGAACTGAAAAAATATCGAACTCATCTGTATTTTGAAAAGTAGGCATTCTGTTTCCTTTTCTGAAAAAGTCAATTATTAGATTGTGAGCAATTCTCATAATCCAGGGTAAGAACTTACCTTCTTCGTTATACTTTCCTAGTTTTAAGGTGTTTATAACTTTAATAAAAGTATCCTGAAAGATATCATCGGAAACATCTCTATCTTGTACTTTCGAATAAATAAAACTGTAAATTCTTTGTTTGTGGCGTAGTATCAGGATTTCTAAAGCCCTTTCGTTACCGTCGATGTAATTACTAACTAAGACGCTATCGTCTAATTTTTGTGTATGCATAATTCCCCTTTTTTATTCGAAGCTTTTATTACTATTTAGCCTCTGTTATTATTGTTATGAAAAAGTAGAACTATACTATAAGCAAATTTTTAAATTAATAATTTTTAGGGGAGACTAGCTCAATTCTTCTTTTAGTCTCGTGACAAATATAGAAACAAAATTATTTATAAAACAAATATTTTTGCATTTTATTTTATTTTTTATTCTTTTTTTAATCTCTAATCTACCAAATATAGTACTTATCTTTGTAATTATTAAATTCTAAAACTCATTCAGAAGTGTTGAAAAATATAGACTTTAAAGAAAATATACTCATAGAAGGAGCAGCTCTTCACAATCTTAAAAATATTGATGTAAAAATTCCAAGAAATAAGCTTGTTGTTATTACAGGATTGTCCGGATCCGGCAAATCCAGCCTTGCTTTTGACACATTATATGCCGAAGGACAGCGGAGATATGTTGAGAGTTTATCGTCTTATGCACGTCAATTTTTAGGAAAATTGAATAAACCAAAGGTTGCTTCTATCAAGGGGATCTCGCCTGCAATAGCGATAGAACAAAAGGTGAATAGCACAAATCCCCGATCTACTGTTGGCACTTCAACTGAAATATATGATTATTTAAAATTATTATTTGCCAGAATTGGTAAAACCTATTCACCTATCTCTGGAAAGCAAGTAAAAAAAGATACCGTTAATGATGTTATTAAATATGTCCAAAAATTTGACCTGAATTCAAAGCTGCTGCTCCTCGCACCTATTATAATTGAAAAAAACAAAAAATTAGAAACGATTATCAGTATTTTAAAACAACAGGGGTTTGCTCGACTGAAAAATGATGGTAAGATCATTAGAATAGAGGATTTTAATTTTAAAGCCCATAAAAATATTTATTTGGTGGTGGATAGAATTGTGGTTAAAGATGATGAGGATTTTCTTAATCGTCTATCAGATTCTGTTCAAACGGCATTTTATGAAGGTAAAGGTACTTGCCTCATTGAAAATTTAAATACCGATTCCACTCAGGAATTCAGCAATAAATTTGAGTTGGATAAAATGCCATTTTTAGAACTGAGCGTTCATTTGTTCAATTTCAATAATCCCTATGGCGCATGTCCAACTTGTGAAGGTTATGGCAATATTATTGGAATTGATGAAGATTTGGTTATCCCTAATTCCACCCTGTCAATTTATGAAGATGCCATTGTACCATGGAAATCAGAATCTTTTAGAGACTATAAAGAAGCTCTTGTACTCAATGCGTACAAATTTGATTTCCCAATTCACAAACCGTATTACCAATTAACTGCTGAACAAAAGAAAATGCTGTGGAAGGGGAACAAGTATTTTTATGGTTTGAACAAATTTTTCAAGCGTTTAGAAGAAAAAAGTTTCAAAATCCAATACAGGGTAATGTTATCCCGATACAGGGGTAAAACTAAATGTTCCTCATGTTACGGAACCCGATTGAGAAAGGAAACCAATTATGTAAAAATAGATTACAAAACCATTTCGGATTTAGTGCAACTACCCATAGGAGATCTGGTTACATTTTTTAACAATATTTCATTAGATAATCACGATCAAAAAATTGCCAAACGAATTCTGAAGGAGATCAACAATCGACTACAGTTCTTATCCGATGTCGGCTTAAATTATCTAAGCTTAAATAGAAATTCAAATACCTTGTCTGGTGGCGAAAGTCAGCGAATTAATTTGGCAACATCCTTAGGAAGCAGTTTGGTTGGATCTATGTATATTTTAGACGAACCAAGTATAGGTTTACATTCCAGAGATACCGAAAGACTGATCAAAGTTTTAAAAAATCTACGAAATTTAGGGAATACTGTGATCGTGGTGGAGCATGATGAAGATATTATGAAAGTGGCAGATCATATTATTGATATCGGGCCTGAAGCCGGAAGTTTGGGAGGTGAATTGGTAGCCGAAGGGAATTACGAGCAAATATTGAAAACAAATTCGCTAACGGCTAATTATTTGAACGGGAAGATGAAGATTGAAATCCCTGAAAAAAGAAGAACTTCATCAAAATTTATAGAAATTATAGGCGCGCGCGAACATAATTTGAAGAATATTAATGCAAAAATACCTTTAAATACGCTAACTGTTATTACAGGAGTTTCGGGTAGTGGTAAAAGTACTCTTATTAGAGATATTCTCTATCCTGCACTGCAGAAAAGAATAAATAATTATGGAGAAAAGGCAGGCCAGTTTTCGGAATTAAAGGGAGATATAGATTCGATCAAACGAATTGAATTTATCGATCAAAACCCTATTGGACGATCCAGCAGATCCAATCCAATCACCTATATTAAGGCATACGATGATATCAGAGCTTTATTTACCAATCAGAAATTGGCTAAGTTAAGGGGTTTCAAGGCGAAACATTTTTCTTTTAATGTAGATGGAGGGAGATGTGAAACTTGCAAGGGCGAAGGAGATGTTACAATTGAAATGCAATTTATGGCAGATGTTCATTTGGAATGCGAAACATGCAAAGGCAAACGATTTAAAAAAGAAGTCTTAGAAGTTGAGTTTGATGGAAAATCCATTCATGACATCCTGGAAACAACGGTTGATGAAGCAATTTTGTTTTTCAAAAAGAATGACCAAATTAAAATTGTAAAGAGATTAAAACCTCTACAAAGCGTCGGATTGGGATACGTACACTTAGGTCAACCCTCCTCCACTCTTTCGGGGGGTGAAGCCCAGCGTATCAAGCTAGCATCCTTTTTAGTAAAAGGTTCAACAAGCGAAAAGACATTATTTATTTTTGATGAACCTACAACCGGATTGCATTTTCATGATATAAAGAAATTATTAGCTTCTTTTGATGCTTTAATAGAAAAGGGCCATTCCGTTGTTGTGATTGAGCATAATTTAGAATTAATTAAATGTGCGGATTATATCATTGATTTAGGCCTGGAAGGTGGTACTCTGGGAGGAAATATTATTGCGCAGGGCACTCCCGAAAAATTAATCAAAAGCAAAAGCTCATATACCGCCAAATACTTAAGGAGTAAGCTCTTATAAGATTTTTTAATTAATTTACTCTTCAGTTGTGGTAAATTTTTCCAATGCTTCTAAATTTTCCTTCGCCAATACAAAATCAGGCTGAATTTTAGCTGCCTTTGCAAAGCTCAACTTTGCCCCTTCATTATTTTTTAATTCAATTTCGATTAATCCTTTTAAATAAGGAATAGCAGCAATTAATTCAACTTGTTGTGTGTGGTTTTGATTGATCGAGAAAGTAACTTTATATTTACCCTCATCATTAAAAGTTTCTGCTTTTTTAATCACTGAGTACGCTTCCTCATATTTCTTCATTTTAAAATAAATATTGGCCAACGTATAACCGTAAAAGTTACTCTCCGATTTTTTTAACAACTTTTCATATACCTCAGCTGCCTTTTCAAAAGCTCCCAGAGCATCTAAGGATATCGCATTCATTTCCATCATCTCTAAATGATCAGGATCTCTTTCTAGAACTTCAGTTGTCATCATATAGGTTGGGGCATATTTTCTTCCTGTAAAATAAACATATGCTAAAGTATCTTTATAAGTACTATTTGCACCTTCTAAAGCTATTAGTTTAAATAAACTGTTTACCGCAACGGCAGGATCACCAATTTTTCTGGCACTCTCCAATACGGATTTTTCAGTGCTAATGGCTTCACTTTTATAATTTTGTGATGTTCCAACATAAAAGAACATCAAGGCAATAATTACTAACAAATTATTTTTCATAATACTTTTCATTTTCATTTTTCAAAAATATTCATTTTTATCTTAATAAAATCCTAAAATTTAAAAAGAATATGCATATTCAATAATTGGTAGTTCTTTGAATCAAGGCAAATCCTATTCAGCTCAGTTTAATAAATGACCTTACAAATTAAATTTTTTTAAAAATGCCGCTTCCGGCATAAGTTATCTCCAAATTTTCGCTATAAACTTCATATTACTTGGCGCCTTCAAGATTATTTGTAAGTGATTGAACACGAACTATATAGCAAATTGTACAAATTCAGATTTCTTATAAGTCTGAAAAAAAGTAAATGTAACAAAAATTGAATTTTATGATACCTAAGTCACATTGTGCATGCTATTTTTTTGTTATTTTTATATAAGAATTTAAATCTAGGATTAATGAAAAAAATATTGTTTATAGTACTTGTACTCAGCGTTATTACTTCATTTAACCAAAAGACAAAAGAAACAGAAAAAAATATTATTGACAGCGAATCAAAGTACACGGAATTACAAACCAAGGCTAAAGGAATCTTTGGAGAACTTCCCATCGTGGCAGAAAACAAAAACAACCCAATTACCGATGAAAAAGTAGCACTTGGGAAATCTTTATATTTTGACACTATTTTGTCAAAAAACAGAACTCAAAGTTGTAATAGCTGTCATAATTTAAACACATACGGAGTGGATAACTTACCGACTTCCCCAGGAGATGCCGAGGGTACATTTGGCAGCAGAAACTCTCCTTCCACATTGAATGCTGCTTTGCATATTGCCCAGTTTTGGGATGGTAGAGAGCCAGATGTTGAGGCACAGGCAGGAGGGCCGGTGCTAAATCCTGTAGAAATGGGTATGCCAAGTGAAAAAGTAGTTGTTGAACGCCTCTCAAAAGATAAAAATTATCCTCAAATGTTTGCCAAAGCTTTTCCCGAGGATCAAAACCCGGTTACGTATGATAATATGAAAAGAGCTATCGGTGCTTTTGAACGAAAATTAATAACTCCTTCAAAATTTGACACATATTTAGCCGGTAATGATGACGCCTTTAATGATCGTGAAAGAAAAGGACTTCAATTATTTATTGATAATGGATGTATTGCCTGTCATGGTGGCAATATTTTGGGAGGAAAATTATATCAAAAATTTGGCGCATTTGGCAACTACTGGGATCTTACAAAAAGTAAAAAAGTGGATGATGGAAAATTTGAAGTAACTAAAAAAGAAACAGATAAATATGTTTTCAAAACTCCTTCTTTAAGAAACATTAATGAAACATATCCTTATTTTCATGATGGAAGCTTACAGGAATTGGATGATGCTGTTAAAATTATGGTTAAAGCACAATTAAATAAAGACCTGACTGATGATGAAACAGATGCGATAGTAGCTTATTTAAAAACACTTACAGGAGAAGTTCCTGATGAATACAAAATGTAGATACACTTGAATACATTTGATATAAAAGCACCAAAATATAATTCGGGTGCTTTTTATGGTTTAGCAGGTTGCTAGTTCAGTGATTGAACAGAATACCCTCTGTCAAGGCTTGAAAAATAAAAAAACGAGGGTTACATGTTTTTTGTTCTTATAGATTTTAATCGGATTTACTCGAAATTTAATTCTAAAGAACAAAAAAACATCCGCTTAAAGACGGATGTTTTATAATTTTTGGGTGGAAGACCGGATTCGAACCGGCGACCCTCGGTACCACAAACCGATGCTCTAACCAACTGAGCTACAACCACCATATACACCAGCATAAATTTCTTTCGCTAAATGCGGGTGCAAATTTAACGAATTAATGTATTCTCACAAACCTTTTTTTAAATTAAATTATCTAATGATTCCACGGCAACAGGTCGTTCTACGTTAAATCCTTCGGCAAACTCAACTCCTATCAGCCTGCCCAGATCTCGTGCCCGATAAGTAACACTTTCAATAAAATTCTTTGAGGAGATTGGAGAGATGGGTTCTCTGCTTTTAGGATCATAAAATTGAGAACTATAAGCTTTTACAGCCGCTACTTTTTTTTCAATAAATCCATCCACCGAAACAACAAAATCAGGTTTAAGATTTTGCCATTGGATATAATGATATACTTGTTTTGGTCTCCAGAATTCTTGCTCACCCCCACCCTCAGTGGTCTCAATTTTTCTTAAACCAGATAAAAAACATGCGTCTGAAACCAATTTACTGCCCTTGGCATGATCAATATGTCTGTCATCAATAGCATTGCATAGTACGATCTCCGGACGATATTTCCTCAGTATCTTGACAATCTCTAATTGATGATATTTGTCGTTCATAAAAAAACCATCCGCGAAAGCCAAATTTTCTCTGACTGAAACACCTAATATTTCCGCGGCATTTCGGGCTTCAATATCCCGGAGTTCAGCCGATCCACGTGTGCCTAACTCCCCCCTGGTCAAGTCTAAAATTCCGACCTTTTTCCCTAAAGAGATTTCTTTGGCTATGGTCGCTCCACAGCCAAGTTCAACATCATCCGGATGCGACCCAATAGCAAGTATGTCCAGTTTTAACATATTAATTGTATTTTTTTAATGCTTGATCAAGATCTTCAATGATATCTTCAATATTTTCAATTCCTACAGACAATCTCAATAATTTATCAGAAATTCCTTGTTTTTTTCTTTCTTCTTCGTTAAGTGAAGTATGTGAAGTCAACGCAGGCATCAAAATGGTACTTTCAACACCGGCTAAACTCATAGATGGTTTAATCATTCCGAGTCCCCTTTGGAATTCTTTAACATCAAATCCAGACTTCAGTTCAAAAGACAACATCCCTCCAAAACCTGACATCTGTTTTTTGGCAATATCGTGATTTGGATGACTTTGTAATCCCGGGTAATAAACCTTATTAACCGCAGGATGTGCTTCTAGATATTCGGCAACAATTTGGGCATTTTCATTGTGCTTTTCAACTCTTAATCCCAATGTTTTAATACTCCTTTCAAGCAAATAACACATGAATTCACTTAAATTACCACCCAAATTCTTTCCTTTCTTGAATATTTTTTTTACGAGTTCTTTCTTACCTACTACAACACCGGCCAACATATCACTGTGCCCTCCCAAATATTTTGTGGCGCTATGAATGATCAAATCAATTCCAAAGTCGATCGGCGTTTGATTAATTGGGGAAGCAAAAGTATTATCAATTATGGTGATTAAATTGTGTTTTTTGGCAAGTTTCGCTATAGAATCGATATCCGTGATGGTCAAAAGCGGATTTGATGGTGTCTCTATATAGATCACTTTCGTTCTATCGGTTATTAATTTTTCAAAATGATCAACATCTACCCCATCCGTAAATGAACATTGTACACCAAAATTTATTAATTCTTCATTAACAAATCTATAGGTCCCGCCATAAATTTCACTCTGAAGTATTATATGGTCTCCAATGTTTAAAAAAGCCAACAAAGTAGTGCTTATAGCTGCCATTCCAGAGGCAAAAGGTAATCCGGTTTCAGTATGCTCCAAAGCTGCAATTTTTTTTGCTATGACCTCTTGATTTGGCGTATTGAACATTCGGGGATACCTCACAACTTCAGTGTCCAAATAAGCATAGGAACTCGCCATAAAAATGGGAGAAACTGCCCCGCCGAATTGCTCATCTTTAATTTCACCCTGATGAATACAGATGGTATGCTTACCTTTTTTATTCATAATTCATAAAAATAGAAATTTTTTATCAGATAATAATCAAAATCCAACCGCTTTATCTTCACCTCTGGGATCAGCACCTCCTTCTAATCTTCCATCAGGTAATACAAGTATTGCGTCAACAATACCCAATATTCTGGAATTACTTTGATCGATCATATATCCTTTATGTCTTAATTCCATAAAATTCAAAGTATCGAATTTTGATTCAAATTTTATATCCTCAGGCAGCCATTGATGATGAAATCTCGCTTTGGAAACTGATTCTAACATGCCCATATCATATTCAATTACATTTAAAATATTTTGCAAAACAGAGGTGATAATTGTTGATCCACCCGGAGCCCCCAAGACCATCTTTAGTTCGCCATCTTGTTCAACTATTGTAGGTGCCATAGAGCTTAGCATGCGTTTTTCAGGTGCTATGGAATTAGCTTCTGCTCCTAAGAGACCAAACATATTTGGAACACCAATTTTTACGCTCAAATCGTCCATTTCGTTATTTAGAAAAAAACCGCCTTCTTCCACATAAACTTTTGAACCATATGCTCCGTTCAAAGTATTTGTCACTGCCACTGCATTCCCAAATTGATCTATAATGGAATAATGCGTTGTTTCATTGCTTTCAATTATTTCAATATTACCATGACTAACATCTGATGATTTTGTCGCCCTGTCCCAGGAAAAAGTCTTCATCCTGCCATCATTGTAAGTATTTGTTTTTAAGATATCTATTGGAATATTATTAAAATCCGGATCTCCTAAAAAGTAGGCTCTATCAGCATAAACTCTTCTTTCTGCCTCCGTAAGCAATTGAATATATTCTAACGAGTTGTGCTCATATTGACCAATATTAAAAGGCTCAAGACTCTTGAGTATTTGCGCAACACAAATTCCACCACTGGATGGAGGAGCCATAGATATAATTCGCGCATTCTTATAAGTTATGGTTGTTGGTTTACGCCACTTTGCCTCATATTTCAGTAAATCTTCCTTAGTGATAATCCCTCCTAACTTTTGCACATAATTAACCAATAGATCGGCTGTTTCTCCTTTATAAAATTCATCCCTTCCATTGTCTCGGATCCTTTCAAGAGTTTCAGCAAGTTTGGTGTATTTAATAGTATCGCCCTCTTTCCATTCTCGATCCAGAAATATGGTTCTATAATTTGCTTTTTCGAATAGATGACGATAGTGATTTATTCTTTCAGCCTGCTTTTTTGAAACTCTGACCCCATCTCTTGCCAGATCAATTGAAGGTTGAATTAGTTCTGAAAAAGGAAGCGAGCCAAATTTTTCATAAATGTCAAATAATCCGGCAACGGTTCCGGGTACACCCACCGCCATAGCGCCTAGTGTACTTTTCCCAGGAATTACATCACCATTTTCATCCAAATACATGTCTTTGGTTGCCGCTAATGGTGCTTTTTCACGATAATCGAACGATCCAATTTCTCCATCATTTTTTCTGTAAACAGTAAACCCACCACCTCCTATATTGCCCGCAAAAGGAAAGGCCACTACAAGAGCCAGATCAGTAGCGATCATAGCGTCAAACGCATTTCCTCCCATTTTTAATATTGAAACACCAATTGTTGAGGCTCTTCTCGAGCACTTACCACCATACCATGTTCTACTACTGGTCCTATCGCCTTTTTATTATGGTCGACATTACTCTTACATCCAATGATTAAGAAAGAAGTGACAAACAGTGCAAAAATTATTATCAATCCATTTGTTCTAATCCTATTTATCATAAAGTTCTTTTAGCGTTTTATCTGAAAAATTTGATAACCTATTAAAAAAAAGTTCAAAATCTTCCTCGAATTCTTCATATTTAGCCTCCAAATCATGAATGGCTAGATCCATTTTTGATACTTCTTTTGTTCTTCTATTCATACCGATCAAGACCCTTTCAATTCCATTTAAATTTGCATAATTGGATAACCAATCATCATTTATCATATATTTCATTAAGTATTTTATTCTTTCCGGTAATAGTTCTATGTTATCTTGCAAAATGGTATAAAATTCATGTGTATATTCCTTCAAAGGAACATCAGAATAATTCTTCCAGTTCTTTGCCAGATAGTGGTCGTAAAAAATATCGATTATGACACCTTTATAATGACCGTATCTCTTATCCAACCTCCGTTTACTCCTTTTAACAATATCATCATTATCTGAAAACCAATCAATTTTACGATGCAATAAGATCCCTAATTGAATATTTTTAGGATAGGATTTATACTTATTCCCTTTTATTCCATCTGCAATGAAATTTCCAATTTTAATACGCTCGTCATCACCGGAAAGATAAATATGTGCCAGATAATTCATTGTTTATTATTAGTTCCTAAATTTTTAGACAGATTGTAAAGTACATTTATTTTTATAATTTTTATCCAAAAATAAAATTACTTTAAAAATGATCGGATTTATCAATATCCCTTATGGTTGATCATATTTAATCCAGGCTTGATTTTGCACTGTTAGCAGGTTAAGGCTTTAAAGCTTTTTTAATTACATCTCTCTGTTCGAATATATATTCGTTTGGTTTTTCTAATATATGGCATTGTGGTCATTCTTGATTATTTGGTTCTTGCTTAATCTCATCATTATAAAGAGATAAAATTATTGTAAATTGCAGTCACTTTTATGGATGATTTCTCTCCTTCAATTTTATGAATTGGAAAAGAAGGAATTGAATTTTATAAAATTTTAATTAAAAAGAGATGCTGTCACAAATAACGTCATCACAAAAATCAATTGACTTAGAGGATAAATACGGAGCTCATAATTACCATCCGATAGAAGTAGTTCTAAATAAAGGCGAAGGTGTATATGTATGGGATGTGGAAGGGAATCGATATTATGATTTTTTGTCTGCCTATTCTGCTGTAAATCAAGGACATTGTCATCCTAGAATAATCAATGCCTTGAAAAATCAGGCAGACCAATTAACACTCACTTCAAGAGCCTTTTACAACGATAAATTAGGTGAATATGAAAAATTCATATGCTCTTATTTTGGTTTTGACAAAGTTCTTCCAATGAATACCGGAGCAGAAGCTGTAGAGACAGCCATTAAATTATGCAGAAAATATGCTTATGAAATAAAGGGAATTCCTGAAGAGAAGGCGAATATTATAGTCTGTGAAAATAATTTCCATGGAAGGACGACAACTATAATTTCTTTTTCTAATGATGAAGACGCCAGAAAAAATTTCGGTCCTTATACTCCGGGATTTATAAAAATACCCTACGATAATGTTGAAGCCCTGGAACAAACAATTAAAACAACAGAAAATATTGCCGGATTTTTAGTAGAACCGATACAGGGTGAAGCCGGAGTATATGTTCCCCGTAATGGGTATTTAACAAAGGCAAAAGAAATTTGCAAAAATAATAATGTTCTTTTCATTGCCGATGAAGTACAAACTGGTATAGCAAGAACAGGAAAGCTTTTGGCTGTTGATCATGAAAACGTTGATCCTGACATTTTAATACTGGGAAAAGCCCTATCCGGAGGCGTTTATCCGGTGTCTGCAGTTTTGGCAAATAATGAAATAATGAATGTTATAAAACCCGGTCAACACGGATCGACTTTTGGCGGCAACCCATTAGCGGCTGCAGTAGCAATTGAGGCACTTAAAGTCATTAAAGATGAAAAACTGGCTCAGAATTCAGAGAGGCTGGGTGTAATTTTTCGTGAGCAAATGGAAATCCTTAAGGATGAAAATGATTTAATCCGTTTAGTGCGTGGAAAAGGACTACTGAATGCCATAGTTATTAATGATTCTGAAGATAGTTCAACCGCTCTGGACCTATGTATCAAACTTAAAGAAAATGGACTTTTAGCAAAACCAACCCATGGCAATATCATAAGATTTGCACCTCCGCTTGTAATAACAGAAGCTCAAATGTTAGAGTGCATTGCAATCATAAAGAAAACATTTGATGAGTTTTAAAAAAGAAACGAGTAAAACCACTCGCTTTTTACTAGAATCCTTCAGAAATATATTCCAGTTTGGCTTTATTGGCTAATTTGATACGTTTGCCCTGTAGAATTATATGTCCTTCTTTTTTAAATTGAGAGAGTAACCTTATAGTTGATTCTGTAGCGGTTCCAACGGCATTAGCAATTTCTTCTCTTGTTAAGCTAACTGCTATAAATCCTTCATTATCTACACCAAATATTCGTTCAAAAAATAGAAGCGACTCTGCCAGTCGTTCCCTCACATTCTTTTGTGCCAAGTTGGCAATGGATGAATTGGCTTCATCTAAATCATCACACAAGGCTTTGGTAATCTCCATAGAAAATTCCGCGTTCTTATGTATTAATGACAACATATCACTTTTTGGTATAAAACAAACTTCCATATCTTCCATCGCGGTCACAGTTAAATGTGCAACAGAATTACTGAGTACCGATCTATATCCTACAAGCTCTCCTTTTTGAATAAACCGTACAATTTGTTCCTTGCCATTAGGCGCCAATTTTGTCAATTTGCAATTGCCATTACGCAAGCAATATACCCCTTTTAAAGATTTCCCTTCCGTAAAGATGCTTTCTCCTTTTTTAAAATATAATGATTTTTTGTGTTCATTTATATCTGTTAAATCTTCTGGATTAGCTTTATTTAACGAATTCAAGTCTCTAATTACACATTGTTGACATTTTTGCTCCATATAATAAGATTTATTTCTTCGGCAAATTTATACAAAATATCACATTATCCATTTTTTTATGAAGAATATTTAAATGAACTTTACCTCCTTAGTTTTCTTATATGTCGAAAATAAATTGTTTTCATTGCGGCACCGAATGTAATATCCATAAAATTGAATTCGATAATAAAACCTTTTGTTGTAATGGTTGCAAAACAGTTTTCGAAATTTTAAATCAAAATGAACTGGCTTGTTATTATGATCTAGAACAGACTCCGGGGACAATACCTTCCGATATAAAAGGAAAATATAATTATCTCGATAATGAAAGTATTGCTGAAAAAATTGTTGAATTCAACGATGGGCAAACTTCGGTCGTTAATTTTTTAATCCCCAGCATTCATTGCAGTTCCTGTATTTGGGTTTTGGAAAACCTACATAAATTAAATAAAGGAATAAAGGTTGCGTTGGTCAACTTTCCTAAAAAAGAAGTAAGAATTAACTTTAAGAATTCTCAAATCTCATTACGAGAAGTTGTTGAACTGATTACTTCAATCGCCTACGAACCCTACATCAGTTTAGATGATGATAAACAAAATAAGAACTCAATAAACAGAACATTAATCTATCAGGTTGCAGTTGCCGGATTTGCCTTTGGAAATGTAATGCTATTATCCTTTCCGGAATATTTTGAAATGGACGAATTCTGGCTCAATAAATACAAACCATTTTTTAGAGGCTTAATGTTTGTTTTTTCAATTCCTGTTGTGATCTATTCAGCACGAGACTATCTAATTTCAGCTTATAAAGGATTAAAACACAATATACTAAATATCGATGTTCCAATCTCGCTTGGAATTTTAGTTCTATTTTTTAGAAGTTGTTATGAAATTTTTTCAGAAACCGGACAAGGATATTTCGATAGTTTAACAGGATTAATTTTCTTTTTATTGCTCGGTAAAATGTTTCAGCAGAAAACCTACAGTTTTTTGTCCTTTGAACGTGATTATAAATCATATTTTCCCATAGCAGTTACCAAGATTAATAAGAATAAAACAGAAGAAAGTATTGCTATTCATAATATCGAAAAAGGGAATAGATTACTCATTAGAAATGAAGAGATTATTCCCGTAGATGGCATTTTGTTGAACGGCAATGCCTTATTGGATTATAGTTTTGTAACCGGTGAATCGATGCCGGTGATTAAAAAATCAGGAGACAAATTGTTTGCCGGGGGCAAACAAACCAATGGTGCTATTGAAATGGAAGTTTTACAAACGGTTACACAGAGTTACTTAACACAACTATGGAGTAATGATGTATTTCAAAAAGATAGATCCAAAAACATAAAATCCATTACCGATTCGATCAGCAAGTACTTTACTATTGTCATATTATCCATAGCTTTAATTTCCGGGGTATATTGGTTCATTATAGATAAAGCAATTGCTTTTCAGGTAGTTTCGGCAATATTAATTATTGCATGCCCATGCGCTTTAGCCCTGTCTGCTCCATTTGCTTTAGGTAATATGATACGTCTTTTTGGAAGACATAAATTTTATTTAAAAAATACGAATGTTATTGAGGCCATATCAAAAATAAATGCTGTAGTTTTTGATAAAACGGGGACAATTACAACCAATGAAGCTTCAGATGTTCGGTATGACGGTACGCCACTTTCTGAACCTGAAATGAGTCGGATTAAAGGATTACTTCGAGCATCAAATCATCCGTTGAGCAGAATGCTTTATGATACAATCAATGTTACTGAAAGCAAAATTATTACTGAATTTAAAGAAGTATTAGGAAAAGGAATTATAGGAAGCGTTGATAATTATGAAATAAAATTAGGTTCACATAGTTATGTTGGTGCAAATGAAGACCTAATTAATCAAACAAATATTTATGTAAGGATCAATAAAGAAATAAAAGGGAAATTCATCTTTCAAAATGCCTATAGAAAAGGATTGGAAGGTGTTTTTAAAAAATTGACGGCAGAATTAGATATTTCTATTTTATCGGGTGACAACGAAGGAGAAAAGCAAAATTTACAAAAATTATTACCAAAATACTCTCAATTATTATTCAATCAAAAACCTGAAAACAAACTTGAGTTTATAAAGAGATTACAAGATAAAAAACAAAACATAATGATGCTGGGTGATGGGTTAAACGATGCTGGTGCCTTAGCACAGAGCGATGTGGGAATTGCAGTTCAGAAAACATAAATGTATTCTCACCGGCTTGCGATGGCATTTTAGATGCTGAGGTCTTTAAAAAATTACCCGATTTTATTTCACTCTCTCATAATACTATGTTTATAATAAAAATAAGCTTTGTTATATCTTTTTTATATAATATCATAGGCTTATTATTTGCTGTATCTGGGAATCTTTCTCCCATCATAGCTGCAATACTAATGCCCATAAGTTCTATATCAGTTGTAATATTTGTAACATTTAGCACTAATTTTATTGCAAAAAAATTATTACATTAGCCTTAATTAAAAAAAATCAAATATTATACGATTTTTATCATATAAAAAATTGATGATTTTTTTTTAATTTGCTACTACTAAAAAATCAATGATGACCATTATTTTTATCCTCATTATCGTCAGTCTTATCATCGCCATTATTTTTTTCATTTTGTTTATAATATCTGTAAAAACAGGTCAATTTGATGATTTGCATACGCCATCTATCAGAATGTTATTTGACGATGAACTGGTTAAAAAAGAAATCTCTGATAAAAATATTACTAACTAAATTATTAATCAATATTCAATTTTTTTATGGAAAAAGAACGGTTTTATTACGACAACAAAATTGTAAAAATGTTTCTTATTGCAACGGTCGTTTGGGGCGTTGTAGCAATGTTGGTAGGGCTCATGGTAGCATTTCTATTCATTTTCCCGAACTATATGGAAGGAATTCCGTGGTTGAGCTTTGGCAGACTCAGGCCTCTTCATACTAATGCAGCAATTTTTGCATTTGTTGGTAATAGTATTTTTGTGGGAATTTATTATTCCATGCAAAGGTTGTTAAAGGCGAGAATGTTCAGTGACGTACTGAGTAAAATACATTTTTGGGGATGGCAGCTTATCATTGTGGCCGCTGCTATTACATTACCCTTAGGATACACCTCATCCAAAGAATATGCGGAACTAGAATGGCCAATTGATATTGCCATTACCGTTATATGGGTTATTATGGGTATTAATATGATTGGTACGATATTAAAGAGAAGACAACGTCATATCTATGTGGCAATTTGGTTTTATTTAGCTACACTTGTAACCATTGCCTTGTTACATATTTTCAACAACTTGGAAATACCTGTATCGGCCTTTAAAAGTTATTCTATTTATGCCGGTGTTCAGGACGCTATGGTGCAATGGTGGTATGGACATAATGCAGTGGCATTTTTCCTAACCACTCCCGTGTTAGGTTTAATGTATTATTTTGTTCCAAAAGTCGCCAACAGACCCGTATACTCTTATCGATTATCCATTATTCATTTTTGGTCGTTAATTTTTATTTATATCTGGGCCGGTCCACACCATTTACTATATACAGCACTGCCGGAGTGGGCACAAAATTTAGGCACCGTATTTTCTATCATGTTAATTTTCCCTTCTTGGGGTGGTATGATCAATGGTTTATTGACCTTACGTGGTGCATGGGATAAAGTACGAGAAGATCCAATTTTAAAATTCTTTGTGGTTGCAATTACCGGTTATGGTATGTCAACTTTTGAAGGGCCTATGTTGTCATTTAAAAACTTAAATGCGATAGCTCATTATACAGACTGGATCATTGCACATGTACATATTGGCACATTAGCATGGAATGGATTTATGGCAGCAGGTATTCTTTATTGGCTGGCAGGGAAATTATGGAAAACTGAATTGTATTCTAAAAAATTAGCAAATATTCATTTTTGGATAGGTACTTTGGGTATTTTATTTTATGCACTCCCATTGTATGTTGCCGGCTTTATGCAGGCTTCTATGTGGAAACAATTCAATCCGGATGGAACGCTGCTTTATGGTAATTTCTTAGAAACTGTAACTGAGATCATGCCTATGTATGCCATGCGTGCTTTCGGTGGAACCCTTTATTTAACCGGCTTCCTTTTATTGGCATATAACATTGTTAAAACCGCAAGAGCAGGTTCCACTGTTGAAGATGAGCTGGCTGAGGCAATGCCTTTGAAGAAAATAACATCTTCAAGAGTTCAGGGAGAGGCCGTTCATTCCTGGCTGGAAAGAAGAACTGTTCTGTTTACAATACTGGTTACTGTAGCCGTAATTATTGGTGGGGCGGTGGAAATTGTTCCATTATTATTGGTTGATTCCAATATCCCAAAAATAACTTCGGTAAAACCGTATACACCACTTGAATTAGAAGGAAGAGACCTTTATATCAGAGAAGGATGTAACAACTGTCATTCGCAAATGATCAGACCTTTTAGATCGGAAGTAGAACGATATGGAGAGTATTCCAAGGGAGGTGAGTTCGTCTATGATCATCCATTTTTATGGGGGTCAAGAAGAACCGGACCGGATTTACACCGAATTGGTGGAAAATATAATGACAACTGGCATTTCAATCATATGTTAGACCCTAGATTGACTTCTCCGGGTTCTATTATGCCTCAATATCCTTGGCTATTGAAAGACGATCTGGATATTTCAAAAACTGTAGCCAAAATTAATGCAATGGTTATTCTTGGAGTACCGTACACTCAATTTGACTTGGATAAAGCTGTATACCTATTGAAAAATCAGGCCGCAGAAATTGAGAAGAATTTAAGACAAGATCCGGAATATGTGAAAAATTATGGTGCTGCTAACATGCAGGATAAAGAAATTATTGCTCTGATTGCTTATTTACAAAGATTAGGTACAGATATTAAAGCGGAACAAACCGTTCAAAACTAATATTATGATTAAATATATTAGACATCATTTCGATACAATTATAGGAGTGGAAATATATCCAATTATATCCTTGATCTTATTCTTTGTAGTCTTTATAACAATGCTATTCATAGTATTTAAATTGCCTAAAAAAAGTATAGAAGAATTAAGTAACTTACCTTTAGATAACGACATAAAAAATAATTCTCATGAGTGATAAAAAACAAGTAAGTGGTTGGAAAAGATTTTTGCAATCCATGACAAAGGCAAATGAACTAGGTAAGGAAGATGAAGTAATGACTGACCATGATTACGATGGTATCAGAGAATTAGATAACGTACTCCCACCATGGTGGCTATATGGCTTTTATATTACCATTTTGATTGGAATTTTTTACTACGTGCAGGTATTTACAAATTCTGAAAAATACAGTCAGGAAATGGAATATGCTACAGAAGTAGAAGAAGCTAAACAAGAGATAGAAGCCTATATTAAAGCAAACCCGGATCTTTTTAATACTGAAAACCTGGAAGTTTTTACAGATGCAGATAATTTGGCCAAAGGGAAGGAATTATTTGCTTCAAAAACATGTACAGCATGTCATTTAGTTGATTTGGGAGGAAGTATAGGGCCAAATTTAACGGATGAATATTGGGTTTTAGGCGGCGATATGTCTAATATTTTTAATACTATTTCTAAAGGGGGCAGACCCGGTAAAGGTATGATTCCATGGGAAGGCACAATAAGTTTACTCGAAAGACAACAATTGGCAAGTTATATCATTTCTATGCAAGGAACAACTCCTGCAAATCCTAAAGCACCTGAAGGAGATATAATTTGGAAGAAACAGTAGTATTTTATCTATCGATAATCTACTGTATTTTTTGATTTTTTTAGTTAGTAGTAGAAAAGGCTAATTATTTTAAAATAATTAGCCTTTTCAGATTTCAAAAATTTTATGGAAATAAAGGAAGAGAACAATTTTAGAGATTCTATTGCAACTATAGATAAAGAAGGCAAAAGAAATGTAATTTACCCGAAGAAACCAAAAGGTAGATTCACCAGATACAGAACTTATGTTAGTTGGATATTATTGATCGCATTATTTGCTGCACCCTTTATAAAGATCAATGGTAATCAGTTTTTATTGTTCAATGTTATGGATCGGAAATTTAACATTTTCGGTCTCCCTTTTTGGCCTCAAGACTTTTATCTGTTGGTGTTGTCAATGCTTATTGGCTTTGTATTTATCATTCTTTTTACTGTTATTTTTGGTAGAATATTTTGTGGCTGGATGTGTCCTCAAACAATCTTTATGGAGATGGTATTTCGTAAAGTGGAGTATCTCATTGAAGGTGACAGAGCTAAACAAATTAAACTAGACAAGCAAAAATGGAATGCAGAAAAAATTGCTAAAAAATTACTGAAGTGGCTGGTATTCGCAATCATATCATTTTTAATAGCCAATGCATTCCTGGCTTATTTCATAGGGGGTGACGTCTTAATTCAGCATATTATGGATGGACCTAAGGAACACTATAGTACATTTATTAATCTGCTGGTTTTTACTTCCGTCTTCTATTTTGTTTTTGCCTGGTTTAGAGAACAAGTTTGTATTATTGCTTGTCCCTATGGCAGATTACAGGGCGTACTATTGGACAATAAATCAATTATTGTTGCCTATGACCATGAGCGTGGTGAAACGCGCCATAAATTACGTAAAAAAGAGGATAGAGAAACTGTTGGCTTTGGAGACTGTATAGAATGTAAACAATGTATTCTTGTTTGTCCAACAGGCATAGATATTCGAAATGGTACTCAATTAGAATGTGTTAATTGCACTGCTTGTATCGATGCTTGCGATGAGATTATGGATACTATTGGTTATGACAGGGGTCTGATCAGATATACATCAGAGAACGACATAGAAAAAGGTGAAAAATTTTCATTCAATGCGCGTATAATTAGCTATTCCATCATTTTGACGCTTTTAGTGGGGTTCTTAGTTACCTTAATATTTCTTAGAAATGATGTGGAATCCAAGATCTTACGCTTACCGGGACAGTTGTACACAACAGAGGGGAACACTCTTAGAAATGTATATACTTATAAATTAATCAATAAAACAAATGAAGTCTACGACAATATTGAGATCAAACTTATTTCCCATGAGGGAGAAATTCAAATTGTTGGAGGAAACATATCCATTCCCGATGGCGGTTTACATGAAGGAACATTATTTATAACAATTGACAAAAAAGATATTCATTCGTCAAAAGAAAAATTGAAAATTGGGATTTATTCCAATGGCGTATTGATCGATACGGACAAGACCAATTTCCTTGGACCGGTAAAAATTGATTAAAATATAAATTACAACAAATGAAAATAAAAATAAACTGGGGTACCGGGATAGTAATCGCAATAGTACTTTTTATTGTCTTTATATTAAGTTTTGTATACAAAACAATATTTGTAGAAAAATACGAGCATCATCTGGTATCAGAGGATTATTATAAGGATGAACTGCATTATCAAGAGGAGATAGATAAATTAAACAATGCCAATTTTTTACTTAAAAATGTTAGTTTAACTAACACTGACAAAGGAATTATTATTCGCTTCCCTGAGGATAAAGATTTTCATAAAATTAAAGGCAAAGTTGGTTTCTTAAGACGTTCAAATGAAAAATTAGATTTTGAAAGGGATATTGATCTAACTGAAAATTTCATGATAATTGATGATAGTTTGCTGGTTCCGGGAAAGTGGGAAATTAGAGTGGATTGGCAATATGAGGATGAAGAGTATCTACTGAAAGAATCGTGGTTTTATTAGATACATTGAGTTCTGGACTGATAGAATGAGGGAGTGAGGGAGTGAAAATATAAATTTCTTACAATGTGATTTGTATTTTTCGATCATAAGACCATCAAAAAATTAAATGCTAACAGCATTAGTGCATTTTAGAATTATAAATAAATCATTTAAAAATGTTTTACACGGCGTTCATACTAGGCTTATTAGGTAGTTTTCATTGTGTTGGTATGTGCGGTCCAATTGCGTTCATCCTTCCGGTTGACAAAACCAATAAAAGTAAAATGATCTGGCAAACCATTTTATATCACCTTGGAAGATTATTTACCTATAGCCTCATTGGGCTCTTGTTTGGTCTTCTTGGGAGAGGGTTGTACTTATCCGGTTTCCAACAAAGATTGTCCATCTTAATCGGTGTTTTAATGATTCTTACTGTTGTAATTCCAGTAAATGTTTTCAACAAATACAGTTTATCAAAGCCACTTTATCATGGAATACATAAGATAAAGTCCAAGCTTGGCCTATATCTCAAGAAAAAATCAAATAAGGCGCTCTTAGCCATTGGTTTTTTTAATGGTTTTTTACCATGCGGTCTGGTATACATGGCTTTATTTGGATCTATTTCGGAGGCCAACGCTTTAAGAGGGGCCTTGTTCATGTTTTTGTTTGGCTTAGGAACAATACCACTTATGACAGGTGCCATATATTTAGGTAATTTTTTAAAATTATCTATTCGAAATAAAATTCAAAAAGCAATCCCTATATTTGTAATAATAATTGGGTTGTTGTTTATTTTAAGAGGTTTGGGGCTTGGAATTCCATACTTATCACCTAACGATGCAAAATTAAACATAAGCAATAACACAAGTTCATGTGTAACTGAATAATAATATTTTTATGTCCGAAGAACAAACTCTAACAATACAAGACTTCGAAAAAATAGAAACAAGAAAAGATCTTTTGGATACTGTTCTCAACAAGGGTATAAATATTGAGAAGGTTATTTCCACCCTAAGATACGAAGAAGAAAAGAACCTGCTCCAAATTGAGTTGGTGAAACTACAGCAATGGGCGAAAAAAGAGAAAAAGAGAATTGCAATAATTTTCGAAGGGAGAGATGCAGCCGGTAAAGGCGGAAATATAAGACGCTTTACGGAACATTTAAATCCGCGTTCCATGCGATTGGTTGCTTTGAGTAAGCCTACAAATGTTGAGAAAGGACAGTGGTATTTTAGAAGATATATTCAACATTTACCTAACCCGGGAGAAATAGTTTTTTTTGATCGAAGCTGGTATAATAGAGCGGTTGTTGAACCAGTGATGGGTTTTTGTACTAAACAACAATACGATCAATTCATGGTGCAATTACCTGAATTTGAGCATATGCTATATGAGGATGGTGTTATCATCATAAAGTTCTGGTTATCAATATCTAAAGAGGAACAATTGCTTCGATTTGATGCCCGGATCGACAACCCTTTGAAGCGCTGGAAATTTAGTCCCGTGGACAAAAAGGGCCAAGAGTACTGGGATTCATATACTAAATATAAAGAACAAATGTTTAGTAAAACACATACATCTTTTAGCCCCTGGACCATTGTAAAAACAAATAGTAAGCAAACGGCAAGATTAGAATGTATGCGATATGTACTGACGAGAATTGATTATGAAGGAAAAGACGATTCAAAAATCTCTTTGCTTCCCGATCCTAACGTTATAATGAATTATTACAGATCTTTACATAGATACGATTAAAAGATATGACTGAAAAACTTAATGAGAAAGATTTATTAAAACTGAATTCGAGTAAAGGGCTGATTTCATTGCTGAATAGTGAAATGGTAAATCCCGAGAAATCTGTTCGGTTTATAGACTATATCAAAAAATTAAAAAGACTTCAAGTAGAATTGATCAGAATGCAATCGTGTATTATTGAGAACAATCAAAGAGTTATTGTAATTTTTGAGGGACGAGATGCAGCAGGAAAAGGAGGAGCAATAAGACGGCTGTCTGAAAGGATCAACCCTCGTTTTTTTAGAATTGTAGCGCTACCGAGACCAACGGAAGAAGAACAAACACAATGGTATTTTCAGAGGTATATCAAAGAATTCCCCAAAGCTGGCGAGATATTATTCTTTGATCGAAGCTGGTATAATCGGGCCGTAGTTGAACCTGTTAACGGCTTTTGCTCTGAGGAAGAATACGATATTTTTATGTCGCAAGTAAATGACTTTGAAAGGATGATCACCCAATCAGGCATTCAATTGGTTAAGATCTACATGTCCATATCAAAGAAAGAACAAAGCAAGCGTTTTTTAGATATAAAAAATAATCCGCTAAAAATATGGAAAATGAGCAAAGTGGATGAAAGAGCCCAGGAGCTATGGGATTCATATACTTTATATAAGAAAAAAATGTTCGATAATACAAAAAAAGGAGGGATTCCATTTAAAGTTATCCGAGCAAACAGAAAAACAGAGGCTCGAATTGAAACCATTGAACATATTCTGAATGCAATTCCTTATGATAAAAACAAAGTAATTTAAGCCGCTTTTTTATTAGCTCTGTACATAAAATAAAATCCGATTAATACCATAGGAATACTGAGTAACTGCCCTGTATTTAAATCCCAGGTCCCACGGTCTGCAACCTGTGCTTCTTTAAAGAACTCAACAATAAACCTGATGGTCCATAAGAGTACCAAAAACAGTCCAAATATATAACCCTCTTTTTTCTTGACATCTGTTTTCCAATAGAGATACCAAAATAATAGAAATAATAATAAATAACTAAATGCTTCATATAGTTGAGTGGGATGCCTTGGAAAATCCTCTCCCAACTGGCGAAATATAAATCCATAATCGGAATTCGTTGGCTTACCGATTATTTCAGAATTTATTAAATTTCCTATTCTAATAAAAGCAGCTCCAATTGCAACCGAAATCATAATTCTATCTAATATCCATAAGACTGGCTTATGCAACACTTTTTTACTATAAAAATACATTGCTGTAATTATTCCTATTGCCGCACCATGGCTGGCCAATCCCTGGTACCCTGTAAACCTAAAAGGATCAAATTTAATGGGTAACAGTACCTCTAAAGGATGTTCAAAAAGAAACCTTGTATCATAAAATAAAAAATGACCAATTCTTGCACCCAAAATCGTTCCAACAATTAAGTAGATAAAAACTGAATCCAATTTTTCCATGGAAAGATTCTCAGCCTTATATATTTTTTTTAATATTTGAATTCCTATGATAAAAGCCAATACGAACATGAGGCTATAATATCTTACAGCAAAGGACCCTATCTTGAATAATTCGATATTGGGATTCCAATCTATACTTAAGTAAATCATATCGGTTTTGTTTTAAAAATGTAAATATATAATATTTGGGTTTATCTATTTGTGCTATTTGATTGACTATTTTTTATTTTTTTTATCCGGAACAGGGTCATAGCCCTTGCCACCCCATGGGTGACAACTGGATATTCTTTTAATTGCCATCCATCCACCTGAGAATAAACCGTGCTTTTGCAGTGCTTCCAAAGTATAATGAGAGCAGGTTGGGCTATACCTACAACTAGCCGGCAGGTAAGGTGAAATAGCAACCTGATAAAATTTTACAAGGATTACAAATGGAAATATCAATATTCTTTTTAACATGGATTTCTTTTGAACTCTAGAAATATAAGATCAATTTATGGAAAATGTGGTTCCCTCTTTACCATCTTTCAATTGAATTCCAAGCACTACCAGCTCATCACGTATTTGGTCAGAAAGCGTCCAGTTTTTATTTTCTCTTGCTTCATTACGCAACTGAATTAATAGTTCAACCACACCATCTAACGTATCAGAATTAGAAGCTTTCTCCAACGCAGTTTCCAATCCCAAAACATCAAAAACAAAAGATCTTAGAATTAATTTGAACTCACTCAATTCTTCAGCCGTCAGGCTTTCTTCACCAATAGCGATTAGATTTATATATTTTACGGCCTCAAATAAATTTGCTATTAAAATCGGAGTATTAAAATCATCATTCATAGCGTTATAACAATTTTCCTTCCATGCCATCAAATTCATCGAAGAGTTGGGGCTAGCTTCTAAAGTATCTAATAATTTAATAGCTTCCATCAATCTGTTAAATCCTTTTTCGGCAGCCAAAATAGCATCATTTGAAAAATCGAGAATACTTCTATAATGAGCTTGCATCATGAAAAATCGAATAACCCCGGGCGAGAAAGATTTGCTTAATTTTTCGTTTTCCCCTGTGAAAATTTCATTTGGAAGTATATTATTTCCTGTAGATTTTGACATTTTTTTACCATCCAGGGTCAGCATATTACCATGCATCCAATATCTAACAGGGCTAACATGATTGCATGCCTGTGCTTGAGCAATTTCACATTCATGATGAGGAAATTTTAGGTCCATACCCCCTCCATGAATATCAAACTCATTACCTAAATACTTTGTACTCATTACAGTACATTCCAAATGCCAACCTGGAAATCCAATACTCCAGGGAGAACCCCATCTTTGAATATGTTCAGGTTCTGCTTTTTTCCATAAGGCAAAATCCTGAGGATTCTTTTTATCCGATTGTCCTTCTAAAACCCTGGTATTTTCTATAGCATCTTCAATTTTTCTTCTCGATAGAATTCCATAATTCTCAGTTTCATTGTATTTCAACACATCAAAATATACGGATCCATTTACTTCATAGGCCAGACCATTATCAATAATTGTTTCAATAGATTTTATTTGCTCCACAATATGACCCGTTGCAGTTGGTTCAATACTTGGAGAAAGAAAATTAAATTTTTGTACGATATTATGAAAATCAACTGTGTATTTATGTACTATTTCCATCGGCTCCAATTTCTCCAATCTGGCCTTGGTCGAAATTTTATCTTCAGCGGAATCATCCGTTAAATGTCCGGCGTCCGTTATATTTCTCACATATCTAACCTTATAACCAAGATGCAATAAATATCTGTAAATCATGTCGAATGACATGAAGGTTCTTACATTACCAAGATGGACATTACTATAAACTGTTGGTCCGCAAACATACATACCAACGTATCCTTTTTTCAAGGGTTCAAAAAGTTCTTTTTTATTGGTAAGGGAATTATAAATTGTAAGTTTTTGCATTCTAAAAGCTAATGTTGAACTATCGGTTTAAAGGCATCAAAGATAATAGTTATTCTTTTAAGAATTTACAAAAAAAAACATCTAAAATTCTTCAATTCCAGATGTTCCAACCAAACCCAATTAAAAATCAAATAAATATTTTAGTTTACTCTTTTTAATCCGTCTGCTATTACAATTTTTCCGTAATGTGCATCTACATCGAGTACTGCTCCTTTAGGTACTTTGATAACTAAACTCTTCTTTATTTTATATTTTTTAGACATTTCATCAGCTTTTTCATTCATCTTGTGAACATATTTAATCTCTATTTCTTTTTCAATTTGTTCCATTTTCTTTTCCATTTTTTCAGCATGGATTTCCATTTGTTTTTCATACTCTTTCATTTGAGGCTCCATCTCTTTCTCCCATTTTTTTGCCTGGGCTTCCATTTGCTTTTCATATTCTTTCATTTGAGGTTCAAATTCTTTCTCCCACTCTTTCATTCGTTTTTCATACTCCTTCATTTGAGGTTCAAACTTTTTTTCAAATTCTATTTCCCATTCCTTTTGGCGTTTTTCGAATTCTTTCATATACCCTTCTTTGTCTTTTTCATAAGCCTCATGATCGAATTCAATTTCTGATAAAGATGACATGACTATTGCAGGAATGGAAGGCATTGGCGGCATGGGTGGCATCGGTGGCATAGGTGGTACCAGGTCAGTATAAAAATCCCCATCAAATACGTCTCCCATATGCGCAATCGATTCGAAATCAAAATCAAAGTCAAAATCCATGTCGTCAAAAACTACGCTATGAGAATAGTAATTATGAGATGATTTTGAAGTAATTACTACCTTACTCTTATTTCCTAAAGCTTCAAAATCCCAATTTTTAAAATAATCTGTTGCCTCTTCCTTAGTCATTCCTTCAACCTGCCAAGCCCCTTCAATAGAAACCTCATTCTTGTTCCAAATTTGAACGGTAACATCAGAGTGTCTTGTGTCGATTTCCACCAATACATCTGAATTAACATTAAAATTTTCATTTATTTCTTTAGTTTGCTTCTGACCAAAAAGTAAAGTTGACCCTAACAATAATGCCCAGATAATATTATGCCTGTTTGTTCTCATTTTCTTGTGAATTTAAATTTTCTATAATTTCTAATTTCTTTTTTAACTGTTTCAATAATTGTAACCTTAACTGCAAATTTTCTATCAGTGCTTCGATTGTATCTTCGCTAATTTCATCACTGTTCAATTGTAAGTTCAAATCTTCATATTCTTGCTGTAAAACACTTAACTGTGACAAATACAACTCTAATAAATCCCTGTTTTCATCTGTTATTTTAATTTTTGCTATTTGATAATTGATTCTGCTTAAATAAAAATCTTCCACTTTCTTTAAATTTGGAGAAATATCGGCCATCGAGTTAATTTTCTTCTTGGACACCTCTTCAGTTTGCACAATTTCTTGAGGAACCTCAGGTTTAAAAAACTGATAACCAGCAAATCCTAAACTAAACAACATCAAAATAGAGGCGGCTATCTTCATGAAGATATATTTGTTTTTAGCTTTGTGATGCAATTCATTTTGCAGACGTTGTTCAAATAGTTCCCGATGATTTTTTGTTAGTTCTCTCATCATTTTATCTTCTTTTATTTTTTCTCTCAAATCAACTTTCATAATTATTCTGTGTTAAAAGTTCTCTTAATCTGTTTTTTCCCCTTGATAACTGTGATCGGGAAGAAACTTCTGATATCTCTAATATCTGGGCAACTTCCTGATGATCGTAACCTTCTAATAAATATAGCTTTACAACATTTTTACATTTCTGTGGCAAAAGTTCTATACAAGAGTAAATTGCTTTCATACTTGTTTCTTTGTCTACGCTCCAGTCATCATTATCTTCGATTGATATAACCTCCTCATTAATTTCAACCGTTTCCAAATTTTTCTTTTTTATGAAATCCAGACACTGATTAATAACTATTCTTTTTAACCAGGATCCAAAAGAGGCTTCACCATTGTAGGTATTAATTTTAGCAAATGCTTTTATAAACGCTTCTTGCATCATGTCTTGAGCTGCCATATCGTTTTTTGTGAAATTATAAGCCGTGTTAAACATGGCATTACAATACAAATCATATAACTTCATTTGAGCCCTGCCGTCGTTTTTCTTACATTTTTCAATCAAAATTGATTGAACATTATTGTTTCGATTCATTTATCTAGATCTTCTATTGTAAATACGATTAAAGTTTTTAAACGTTGCATTTTTTAAAAAATAATATTCATATTAATTCCCATTCTTTGAAAAATATTAAATTTACATAAAATGGTCCAGCTCAAAAAGTTCATAGAAATAAAATGAAGAATAAAAGGAAGAATATAAAGAACACAACTGTATCTGAGTTTTTAGAAAAACTATTACTTGGAGACATTACCTATTTAAGTAGGGCAATTACCTTAATTGAAAGCTCTAAAAAGGAAGATTACAGTAAGGCTTCCAGATTATTGGAAGCATGTTTGCCCTATGCAAATAATTCCGTTAGAATTGGCATTACCGGAGTTCCGGGAGTTGGTAAGAGTACTTTTATTGAAGCATTTGGCACTCACTTGATCAAACTTAAGAAACGAATTGCCGTATTGACTATAGATCCAAGCAGTTCCATTAATAAAGGAAGCATACTTGGCGATAAAACAAGAATGGAGAAACTAACTAAAGAAAAAAATGCATTTATTCGCCCATCTCCCACCGGCAATCAGTTGGGAGGGGTTGCAAAAAAAACGAAGGAGGCCATCGTTTTATGTGAGGCAGCCGGATACGATGTGATCTTAGTTGAAACTGTGGGAGTGGGGCAATCAGAAACAATAGTAAGTTCCATGGTTGATTTCTTTCTCTTACTAAAACTTGCCGGAGCCGGAGACGAATTACAGGGTATTAAAAGGGGTATCATGGAATTAACTGATGCCATAATTATCAATAAGGCGGATAACGAAAATATAAAAGAAGCCGAATTAGCAAGAGCGGAATTTGAAAGTGCATTACATTTGTACCCCTTGAAGGATAATTCATGGCGACCGAAAGTAATAACATGCAGTGCCCTAAAAAATATCGGTATAGATCAAGCTTGGCATATTATTTCCGATTTTGTAAAGATTACAAAGGTGAACGGTAGTTTTGATAAAAACAGAACTGTTCAAAACAAGAATTGGCTCATAAAAACGATCGATCAACAGTTAAAAGATGATTTCTATGCAAATGCAGAAGTTAAAAAGAATTTGAACAGAATTATGAAACGTGTTGAGAATAATACGATCTCTCCTTTTGAAGCTGCAAACGAGCTTATCAAAATCTATTTCAAAAAAAAAGAGGAAAATTAAATTTTCCTCTTTTTCCTAATGTTATTTAACCTGATCTACAATTTCCAATTCGAACAACAGGTCTGAATTTGGTGGAATGACACCCCTTGCCCCCTGCTCTCCATAGGCCAAATGCGATGGGATAATAAGTAATAGCTTATCTCCTGTTTTCATATGCTGCAAGCCTTCTTTAAAACCGGCTATAAGTGACGCATCCGGACTGTAATCCATTGGCACAGGATTATATCCACCCCCACTCTCTCTTCTACGGTCATATTTATCATAAAGCTCTGCAATTTCCTTGACATTTGTATCAAATAAATCGCCTGTAGTAAAGTACCCCGTATAATACACCATTACTTTTGATCCAATGTCCGGTTTTACTCCGGTTCCTTCTTTTAAATTAATATATTTCAAGCCCGAAGGTAAACTAACTATATTTTCTTCGTTATCATCTATCAATTTTAGCAAATCGGCTTTAACCTTATTCATCTTTTCCTGTTGCAATTTTTTCCTTTCCTCAATATCAGAAAAATAAGAATTAAATACATCCTGAGCATCAAAATCCTTAGCATCTTTACCTACTCTAATAATTTCTATCTTATTAATTAAATCATCTTGTTTGATAGAATCAACAACTGCCTGACCTTGAATGAGGTGGCCAAATATAGTGTGTCGGCCATCAAGAAAAGAAGTCTCTTTATGCGTAATAAAAAATTGACTACCGTTTGAGTCAGGACCAGAATTAGCCATGGAAAGTGTTCCTGCACTTTTGTGTGTATGCAATAATTCTCCATTCTCATCCATTGCAAATTCATCTTCAAATTTATATCCAGGATCACCGGATCCATTCCCTCTGGGGTCTCCACCTTGTATCATAAAATCATCAACAACTCTATGAAATTTCAAGCCGTCATAGAATCTCTTTTCTTTATATTTTTCTTCAACATAAGAATTTGTACCCTCAGTTAAGGACACAAAATTGGCCACAGTGACCGGTGTGGTCTCATATTCTAATTTTAGTAATATATCGCCTCTATCTGTCTCTATATCCGCATACAATCCATCTTCCAAATTGTTGTACTTCCCTGATTCACAAGAAGTAAAACTCAATGTTAATAGTAAAAAAGTTAGTTTAATTAAATTCATTTTAGTCATTTTTATTATTTATTTTTTTTAAATTTACCGTATAGATTAAAGGTTCATTTGATCTGATTCTTTCGTTACCTGTATATCCAAAGGCCTTGTACGAAGGAAATAAAAATACTACAACCTCACCTTCCTTCATTAATTTTATCCCCTCTTGAAGACCTGTAATCAACTCCTCTTTGTCAACTAAATAATTTCGATCTCCCAATTCCTCTTTTGAATAGATGATTGAATCATTAAAACTTCTTACTTCATAAGAGAAAATGACCTCATCGCCTGTCGTTGCCAATTTATTATTCAATGTGTCTTTTATCTTATAATAATACCAAAACCCATACTCTGAATTGATATAATCATTAATACTGTCCCTCTCCATTTTTTGTCTAAATTTTTCTTCTTCCACATTATTCAATAGTCTATTTCTCTGAACGGATTCAGACATAAATGAACTTGTTTTTCTAATTATCGGTTTTCTTGGTTCCGGCGATGAACAAGAACTTATCAACATTAGAAGTACCATATAGAATATACTATTTTTCATATGCTTCTTTTAACTCTGCACGACAGCTTGGTAATAGATTAATGAATTTCTTTATTGTGTCATTTAATGACTCTTCACTCCTGCCACCGGCCGCATTTATATGACCTCCTCCATTAAAGTGATTTCTAGAAAAATCGTTTACCGAGAATATAACTGACGATCTAAATGAAATTTTTATGATACCTTGTTTCTTGTCTTCTATGAAAATTGCCGCAAATATGACATTCTTTATAGATAAGGCATAATTTACAAACCCCTCAGTGTCTCCTTTTCTAAAATTGAATTCCCTTAGATCTTTTTGAGACAGACTTATATAGGCAGTGTGATATTCTTTTAGTACTCTCAAATTCTTCAAAGCCCTACCTAATAACTGAACGCGATTAACCGTGTTTACATTGTGGATCCGATTATATATTTCAGAATTATTTGCTCCTAAATCCAATAAATTGGCAACTATTCTGTGCGTTAAACTAGTGGTGGAAGGAAAACGAAAGGAACCGGTATCGGTCAAGATGCCAGTGTAAATGCAAGTTGCAACATCTTGATCTATATGCTCGAGATGGTTTAATTTTTCGATGAATTGATATATCAACTGACTGGTCGAACAAGATTCAGGATCTACAAATGCATATTTTGCATAACTATCTGGCTGTTGATGATGATCTATCATAACAAAAATCGGCCTTATATTTTCAAGCGGGATCAGCATTTTCGGTCCAACCCTTTGTAGTGAATTGAAATCAAGAGTAAATACAATCTCGGCCTCATTCAATAATTGCGTTCCTTTCTCAATTTCTTTTCGAAAATTACAATCTTATGCTGAGCCGGGAGCCAATTTAAAAATTCCGGCGCTTCATTGGGAGAGACTACAGTTACAATATGATCGAATTTTAGCAGGTAATGATACAGTGCTAAACTGGAACCATAAGCATCCCCATCAGGGTTTCTATGTGATACAATTACAATTTTTTTCGGAACAGAAAGGAGCTTCTTTATTTCGTCAAATTTTTCTAAATTCATAGACCGCGAATATACAATAAAAAAATATTTAAATTCAATTTCTAACTATTCGGAATTTGATTTGACTTAACTTTGATTTTGTAGATTTCCAGTACTTCAAAAATGTGGTATTTTTCAAATTAATAAGACAAAAAATGAATAAAATATTAGCATTATTTTTAACACTGAGTTTATTTTCATGCATTGAAGAGAAAGACAAAGAAGAAAGCAAAAGAGAGTTCATTATTGCTTTTGGCTCATGTGATAATCAAGAGTTACCAAATATATTATGGAATGAAATATTAAAGAACAAACCCGATCTATTTATATGGGGAGGTGATATTATATACGCTGATGGCATGGATATCAGAGGAATGCAAATGAGTTATGAGAAACAAAAAAATGACAGCACATATCAAAATTTTAAACTAGATATTCATATTATGGGAACCTGGGATGACCACGATTATGGATTAAATGATGGAGGAAGAGAGTTTGAAAAGAAAGATAGTGTTCAAGATATTTTTTTAGATTTTTTTGATATTGATTCAGTAGATAGCAGAAGAACTAGAAAAGGAATTTATTATTCAGAAAAATTTTTGATTGGAGAAAATTCCGTTAATATAATTGTGCTTGATACCAGGTATTTTAGGACGAAATTAACCATAGACACAACTGGAAATAAGAGATATATACCAAATACATTCGGCCAGGGGACCATTCTTGGGAAAGCTCAATGGAAATGGTTAGAACAGGAACTGAAATCTACGAATTCCGGCTTTAACATTATTGTAAGCAGCATCCAGTTTTTATCGAAAGAACACGGGTTTGAAACTTGGGGAAATATGCCTCATGAGGTAAACAAAATGAAAGAAATTATTTCAGATTCAGGGGCTAAAGGTGTTATAATACTCTCTGGTGACAGACATCTTGCAGAAATTTCCATGGACAGCATTAAAAATGTAAACTACCCAATAATCGACTTTACTTCCAGTGGCCTAACGCATTCCTACTCTTCATTTAAGGGTGAGCCAAATAATTATAGAATTTCTAAGGTTGTAGCTGAAATCAATTTTGGAGTTTTAAAATTTGATTTTAAGACCAACAATGTAAGTATGGAGATTAGAGGAAGAAATAATCGTCTCCTCGAAAATATTACTCAGAAATATTAAAATTTAAGCTTCTTGAATTATTGATTATTCAACAATTAGATTATTTTTGCCCAAAATCTTAAAAAGAAATTAATGGCAACGAATAGAACATTTACAATGCTTAAACCCGACTCAATTGAAAAGGGGTATACGGGGGCAATATTAGAAAAAATTAATGCTGCAGGATTTAGAATTGTGGCGATGAAACAAACACAGATGACTAAAAATGACGCTGAGAAATTTTACGATGTACATAAAGACAGACCGTTCTTTGGTGATTTAGTGGAATACATGACTCGTGGATCTATAATAGCAGCAATTTTAGAAAAAGAAAACGCTGTTGAAGATTTTAGAACTTTAATTGGAGCTACAAATCCCGCAGAGGCTGATGATGGTACGATCAGAAAATCATTTGCCACTTCGATCAGCGAAAATGCAGTTCATGGCTCTGACAGTGACGAGAATGCATTCATTGAAGGCGCCTTTCACTTTTCCGGTAGAGAAATCTTTTAGGGTTTTGTACAATTGATTAGAATAAATCCAATGTCATGTACATTGGATTTTTACTACAAATAAAACTGGAGCTTGTTTTGGATAGGTTCTCAGAAGTATTTAAACCAATTTGATCGATTTTATCAAAGTACTATTCAAACTGTCGTTAAGCATTTCAATAATTTTATTCTTTCCATATCCCAGTTCTTCTCTTAAGGTAGATGAAGATAACTTAACGAATAGCGTGTTATTCTTTAAATAAATAGATTCGGTATAACTCATAACTCCATTACCCATAACATTTTCCCAAGCCTCCTTTACAGCCATTTGATCCATACCCTTTTGCAATTTATTTTCTTGCAACATCTGCGGTATTAAATCCTTTATCGAAAAAGTTTTGTTCTCTCTTTTTGCCATTTATTCAATTTTATTCCAGCTCAAACAACTTATAGGATTGTTCAGTTCTTTTTATTAATTCCTCTGTTCTATTGACATGTGTATCTGATATGAATATTTGCCCAAAATTCTCGTTGTTAACCAAATCCAATAACTGCCCAACTCTTTTGTCGTCTAATTTATCAAAAATATCATCTAAGAGCAATAGAGGCTTTAAATCACTATGCTTTTTTATAAACTCAAACTGTGCCAATTTTAACGCTATTAAGAACGATTTCTGTTGCCCCTGTGATCCTGTTTTTTTTATTGAATACTTGTTCAATTTAAAACTTAAATCATCCTTGTGCGTTCCAACAGAAGTGAATTGCAAGGCTCTATCTCTATCAATATTTTCAGACAATAATTCTCCAAAGCTAATATTATCCAGTTGAGATTTATAAAGCAGAGAAACTTCTTCTGAAAAATTTCCATTATCTGACCTCGCTATAATATGCTCATACCGGCCTAAGAATATAGGGGCGAACTCTTCAATAAAGACCTTTCTCTTGTCATACAGTTCCGTCCCATATTTTATCAGCTCATTATTATATATTTCTATATTAAGCGCATCAAATGTATTGTTCGCAGCAAAATATTTAAGTAGTGAATTGCGCTGTAATAATACCTTGTTATACTTCAATAAACAATGTAAATAATCTTTATCATTTAAGGAAATTATACTATCCATAAATTTCCTCCTCAATTCACTGCCTTCGGCAATAAGGTTTGAATCTGCCGGGGATATTATAACTAATGGTAATAATCCAATGTGTTCAGATAACTTTTCATATTCCTTTCCATTACGTTTAACAACTTTTTTTAATCCTCTTTTTAAACTACAATTAATTATTTCTTCCCGCTCATCTTTAATATATCTTCCATCTATTACAAAAAATTCCTCACCATGTCTTATATTTTGAGAGGCCACAGAGTTAAAATATCCTTTTGTGTAAGATAAATAATAGATAGCATCTAAAATATTTGTCTTTCCTACCCCATTATTTCCGACAAAACAATTTATTTTCTCATCAAATTCTAAAGATTTTGACGAGAAATTTTTATAATTTATTAAGGAGATTTCTTTTAAATACATATAATAATTTCACAGCATTTTCCAGCACGGGTCTAAGCATAATCCAAAAAAATAAAAATATTTGGCAAACAATAAATATAAAAACCTAACTATCAATGGCATATACTTATCCTCGAGTTGACACTTCGCAATCAACAAAAAAACAAAAATTAACATTAAAAATAGCTTATATTTTTCAATAAAAATTATATTTTTGCGCAATTAATAAATAATGAGATGGCAACATATAAAAAAAGAGGAAATAAAGGAAAAAAAGCTGACCAAGCTAATAATACTGATCATAGTACTGCAGCGGAAGTTTTTAATACTTTAGATGAAACTGCTTCAAAGTCGGAGCAATGGGTTGAGAAAAACCAAAGACCAATATTTATTGGGTTAATAGCTATAACCATAGTTATTTTAGGATATCTTGGTTATCACAAGTATATTGCAGAACCAAAAGAAATAGAAGCTGCAGATGAACTTGCATTTCCGAAAAAATATTTCGAAGAAGCTCAAACTACTACAGTTGCCGTTGATTCTTTATACAATTTAAGTTTAAATGGTGCGGATGGTAAATATGGATTAATTGATATAGCAGAACAATACAGTAATACAAAAGCCGGTAATCTGGCAAAATATATGTCTGGAATTGCCTATTTAAAAATTGGCAACTATGAAAATGCCATTCAATATCTAAGCGATTTCTCTTCTGATGATGAAATGCTTGGGGCTTTGGCACTTGGTAATATTGGTGATGCGTTTTCTGAAATAAACCAGCCTGAGGACGCCTTAAAATATTATATGGATGCTGCAAATTTCAGAGATAATAACTTCACTACGCCACTGTATTTGTTTAAGGCTGGAAATGTTGCTATGGAATTAAATCAATACGATAAAGCAGAGAGTTCATTTACGAAAATAAGAGATGAATATGCCAAATCTGATGAGGCGAGAAATATTAATATTTATATTCAGAGAGCACAAGTAGCTAAGAATTAAGTGCTGATATATTATGGCAACAACAAATTTATCGGAATATGATAAAACAACGATCCCAAATGCGGAAGGTTTCCGGTTTGGGATTGTTGTTTCTGAATGGAATAGTGAGATAACTGATAATTTATTCAATGGTGCCTATCAGACATTTCTTGATCATGGCGTAAATAAAAACAATATATTCACTTCTCATGTGCCTGGAAGTTTTGAACTTATATATGGCTGTAAGCACATGATAAAAAATAATAATTTACATGCTTTGATTGCAATCGGCAGTGTAATAAAAGGCGAAACAAAACACTTTGACTTTGTTTGTGAAGCCGTTTCGCAAGGAATCAAAGACATTAACATTCTTTTTGATGTGCCAACTGTTTTTTGTGTATTAACAGATGATAATAGACAGCAAGCAATGGATAGGTCTGGTGGGAAACATGGCAATAAAGGAATTGAAAGTGCAATAGCAGCGATAAAAATGGCTAATTTAAACAGGCATTGAGGTTTTTTAAAAACCACTTATTCTGATCTATTAATCGAAGTATTTAACAAAACTTTATTTGAATTCCTAGCAAGGATTCTGTAAATTTGTCGATTACAACTAAATGCTTTTTTATGTTTGGCAGTGCGTTTAAGCCGAGAGCTCATTATGTTTTTAACTATAAACCTCGTTACTATGACGAGCGAAAAGAACGTCTGGAAAAATTAAAAAAGAAGTACGAGAATAAAGAAAATATTGCTGATGATATTCCTACAATAACACTTAATAAGGACAATTTAAAATCAGATTGGCAACGTCATAAGAAACTTACTACAGACAGAGGTGCAAATAGACGTGTTGCCATAATTATTACCATTTTAGTTGGAATTTTAGCTTATATTTTTGAATTGCACAAATTATTTTAATGTCAGATATTATTCAATTACTTCCTGATAATGTTGCCAATCAAATTGCCGCGGGAGAGGTAGTTCAAAGACCTGCATCGGTGGTTAAAGAATTAATGGAAAATGCTGTGGATGCTTCGGCGAGTCATATCAAAGTTATTATTAGAGATGCAGGTAAAACCTTAATCCAGGTAATTGATGATGGGAATGGCATGAGTCCAACGGATGCAAGACTGGCCTTTGAGCGCCATGCGACTTCAAAAATTAAAACAGCCGACGATTTATTTTGTATAAACACCAATGGATTTCGTGGAGAAGCACTTGCCTCAATAGCCGCAATTACACATACCACTCTTAAAACTAAAAAAGAAGATCAGGAACTGGGAACTCAAATAAAGATAAATGGTGGTGAAGTAATATCACAAGAAGTAATAGCCAGTTCAAAAGGTACTAATATCGAGATTAAAAATCTATTCTATAATATTCCGGCACGAAGGAATTTTTTAAAATCTGATGCTTTAGAAACCAGACATATTATAGATACATTCCAACGTGTATCCCTGTCCTATCCGGAGATTAATTTTTCTTTATTTCATAATGACAGCGAAGTCTACAAATTAAATGAAGGCAATTTGCGTAAGAGAATAGTTGGCGTATTTGGAGCAAATACAAATGAAAAATTAGTACCTATTAAAGAAGATACCGATATACTTAAGATCGACGGATTTATTACAAAACCAAAATTTTCGAAGAAAAAAAGAGGTGAGCAATTCTTTTTTGTAAATAATAGGTTTATTAAAAGCGCTTATTTAAATCACGCAGTGGTTAACGCATACGAAGGGTTGTTGAATCATGGCTACCACCCCTCCTATTTTTTGTATCTAACAGTACCTCCAAATAGCATAGATATAAATATTCACCCAACAAAAACTGAAATAAAGTTTGATAATGAAAGAGATTTATATGCAATAATCAGATCAACAATCAAACATAGCTTAGGACAATATAACGTAGCTCCTGTCCTTGATTTTGAAAGAAATGCAAACTTAGACACGCCGTATTCGTTTAAAAATAAAACGAGTAAAGCTCCAACAATAAATGTCGATCCTGATTTTAACCCGTTTAAAGGTGACCAAAAGGTCACATATCATAAAAAGGAAAACTCAAATTGGCAATCCTTGTATGTTGAAAGAGATAAAGAACTTTCGAAAATTCTGAACATCGAGGTTGAAGCGGAAACCATCACTAACAAATTATTTGACGATTTAAGTGATGATAATGAATACAACACCTATCAAATTCATCGAAAATTTATTGTGAGTTCCATAAAGTCAGGTATTGTTTTAATTGATCAAAATTTGGCCCACCAACGAATTTTATATGAAGAATATTTGGCTAAATTAACAATGGATGGTATCAGTAGCCAAAAATTATTATTTCCATTAAGCATTTCATTAAATCCTTCTGATATTGAAGTTCTTACCGGGCTCAAATCTGATCTAATCAGTGCTGGTATTAATATTTCTGATATTAAGAAGGATTGCGTTATTATAGACGCGTTGCCCATTACTTTATCGGAAAACAAAATAACCGGTTTTATTGAAGAATTGATCGAAAATTTTAAAAATGAAATTCCAGATACCAGTCTGAGTCAAATTGATACTATAGCAAAATGTCTGGCAATAAATTTGGCGATAAAACCTGGCACTAAACTAACCAACAAGGAACAAGAAACCATCCTAAACGAATTATTCTATTGTAAAGAGCCAAACTTTTCACCTTTTGGTAAAGCTACCTTTATAACGATTACAATGGATGAACTAGAAGATAAATTTAATTTATAGAATTAATTATGGGAAGACTTACCGAAGCAATTAAGCATTTAATCATTTTGAATGTAATAATTTTCGCGGCAGCCAATTATTTACCTGGAATAAATTTATATGATTATTTATCATTATATTTTCCTAAAAATGAGCATTTTGGCGTTTGGCAATTTGTGACCCACATGTTTATGCATGGCGGTATGATGCATATCATTTTTAATATGTACGCGTTATGGGCTTTCGGTTCTCCATTAGAGCAAATGTGGGGAAGAAATAAATTTATATTCTTCTACTTTTCAGCGGGTCTTGGAGCGGCTTTTATATATACCGCTGTCAATTATTTTCAATTTAACAATATCTATAATGAATTGATTGATCTGGGAATGCAATCGGAGAGTATTAATAATTTATTGACTACCGGGCGTTATAATTCTGATCTATTGAACCAAATTTCTGAGAAAAGATTAGTGAACTTTTATCAAATATATAATACCCCGGCAGTTGGTGCATCGGGAGCTATTTACGGGGTTTTAGTGGCCTTTGGCATGTCCTTTCCCAATGCCAAACTGGCTTTGATATTTTTCCCGGTCCCGATAGCAGCAAAATATTTTATTCCTGTCTTGATTGGAATAGATTTATTTTTAGGTTTAACCGGACGTTCTCTTTTTGGAAGTTCCGGAGTAGGCGTTGCTCATTTTGCACATGTTGGCGGAGCAATAATTGGATTTATTATGATGCAATACTGGAAAAAGAATCAGTTTAACAGATGGAATTAATTTAAATCAACTTAAGTGAATAATTGGTATACAAAATTGAAAGTTGCATTTACTAATGTAAATATTGTTGAAAAAATTATTTACATCAATGCGATCGTATTTTTAATAAGCTACCTTTTTAAAACGATTTCGTTTCTAACAGGACTTGATGAAACTTTTATAGTCACATGGTTTGCACTATCTCCTTACTTTAATTCATTTATCATAAAACCCTGGACAATTATCACATATGGCTTTTTACACGAAGGGCTCATTCATATCCTATTCAACCTGATCATATTGTATTATATAGGAAATCTCTTTCTTGATTACTTTAACAGAAAACAGTTTTTAGTTTATTATTTTTTAGGAGTAATTTTTGGAGGACTCGTTTTTATGTTAAGCTATAATTATTTTCCGGCACTAAAAACCAGAGAAACATTTTTAGTTGGAGCTTCAGCTGGAGTCACTTCAATCATAATTGGAATAGCAAGCCTAATCCCTAATTATGCTTTGAGATTTAGGTTTATAGGAGAGATTAAGCTATTGTACATTGCCATAATTTTAATTGCAATTGATATTATTCAAATTCCAAACGGCAATGCCGGTGGTCATCTTGCACATTTAGGTGGTGCATTGATCGGTTTTTTATTAACGAACAAATTAAATAAAGGAAAAAGCTTAATTTTATGGATGGAAAGATTATTGCAACCTAAACAAAAATCACCACTTTCTACCATTCATAAGCGTGATAAATCATCACTTGACAAAAAAGAAAATTCTAAAGATCGCCAAAAAAGAATTGATGAAATTTTGGATAAAATAAGTAAATCTGGTTATGATGCATTATCAAAGGAAGAGAAGGATTTTTTATTTAAAGTAGGAAAAGAATAACTAAAATATGCCCCTTGAAGAAGTTATCTCTTTTAAATAAAATAATTTATTTAATCAATAATGTTTTTGCATTATTGCTTTTGCTTAGTATAGTAATCCCTTTTATTGAACCTAGTTCCTTTCCTCTGATTTCAGTACTTAGTTTGACAGTGCCAATCCTTATTTTCGCACATCTATTGTTTATAGTCTATTGGATTTTAAGTGGCGTTAAAAAGCAATTAGTGCTATCCGCTTCTTGTGTCCTTTTGACAATTGTTTTTTCATATTTTCCATATAAATTCAATGATAAGGTAATAAAAGATGACGATTCTATTACCATTATGAATTATAATGTACATCTTTTTAATCTTTACGGCTCATTAGAGAAGAAGAATATTCCTTTGAATATCTCTGATTTTGTAACACTAAATAATCCTGATATACTTACGTTTCAAGAATATGCAGATGAGCAAATAAATTTATTCGACTTTCCCTATAAATACATCGAACTAGGCAATAAGAAGAAATTCGGACAAGCAATCTTTTCAAAATATCGAATAATTAATAGTGGCTCCTTAGACTTTGAAAACTCGTTTAATAATGCGATTTTCGCCGATGTTATAATAAAAAACGATACTGTAAGAATTTATAATATTCATCTTGAGTCATTTGGAATTAAAGTAAATAATTTAAATTTAAATGAAAAAGAATCTAAAAAATTATTGCATAGATTATCCAAGGCCTTTCTAAAACAACAGGGACAGGTAGAAAAGTACATAAGTCATCGTGAAAATTGCAGCTATAAAGTTATTGCTTGCGGTGATTTAAATAATACAGCTTATTCTTGGGCTTATCGCAATATTAGAGGTAATGATAAAGATACGTTTTTTGAGTCAGGGATAGGATTCGGAAAAACCTATTCCTTTCAAAAATACCCTTTGAGAATTGATTTTATTTTAGTTGATGAAAAAATTCAAGTCAATGAGCACAAAAATTTTGATGTAAAATTATCAGATCACGAACCGATATTGGCAAAACTAAGTCTGTAATTATCTGAAAAACCCATAATCTCTTTCCACTTTACAAATTCTCAATTGATATTTTTTATACCATAATGCCCTACCCTTTTCACGTGCGATAGTGTGTTCAACATTATTTTTCCATTTTATTATCGATTCAACGTTTTTCCAGTAAGAAACGGTAATCCCAATTTCATCTCTTACAGATTCAATTCCTAAATAGCCTTCTTGCTGTTTTGCCAGGGTTTCCATTTTCGTTGCGGTTTCATCGTAACCCTCTTCATTATCAGTTCTTAACGTTGTAAAAATCACTGCGTAATAAGGAGGTTCTGGTGTGTTTGCTATCATAATATTTATTGTAAGTTTGCATCGCATAAAGTTACAGGTATGAACGCACAAAAAAAAGTCGCTTTTTACACTTTAGGGTGTAAGCTAAACTTTTCTGAAACATCTACGATTGCTAGAAGTATTCAAGATGAAGGCTTTGAAAGGGTTGATTTTAGTGAATATGCTGATATTTACCTGATCAACACATGTTCTGTAACTGATAATGCTGACAAACGATTTAAGACGGTTGTCAAATCTGCTTTAAAACAAAATGAAAGTGCATTCCTGATAGCGGTAGGGTGCTATGCCCAATTAAAACCCGAAGAATTAGCAAATGTCAACGGCGTGGATCTGGTTTTGGGTGCTACTGAAAAATTTAAGGTCACGAATTACCTCAATGAATTGACCAAGAATGAAATAGGTGAAGTTCATTCTTGTGAAATTGAAGAAGCAAATATTTATGAGGGATCTTACTCCATTGGAGATAGGACAAGAGCGTTTTTAAAGGTTCAGGATGGATGCGACTATAAATGTACCTTTTGTACTATTCCATTAGCGAGAGGGGTTTCCCGAAGCGACACACTAAAAAATGTATTAAACAATGCCAGAGAAATCTCAAGAAAAGGCATTAAAGAAATTGTTCTTACCGGTGTAAATATTGGTGATTACGGTAAAGGGGAGTTTGGAAACAAAAAACATGAGCATACATTTTTCGATCTGGTACAAGAGTTAGATAATTTGAACGATATTCATCGAATTCGTATTTCGTCAATTGAACCTAATCTATTGAAAAATGAAACTATTGATTTTGTAGCCAGATCAAACAGCTTTGTCCCTCATTTTCATATTCCATTACAAAGTGGCAGCAACCGTTTGTTAAAGATCATGAAGAGAAGATATTTGAAGGAGATCTATGCCAGCAGAGTGGATCAAATAAAATTAAAAATGCCAAATGCCTGTATTGGGGTGGATGTCATTGTTGGTTTTCCGGGAGAAACAGAAGAACTATTTTTAGAGACCTATAATTTTTTAAACGCACTCGACCTATCTTATTTGCACGTTTTTACTTATTCAGAAAGGCAAAATACAGCTGCATTTGACATGGATAATATCGTGCCTAAGAATATTAGGAACAAAAGGAGCAAAATGCTAAGAGGACTGTCTGTTAAAAAGAGGAGAGCCTTCTATGAAAGTCAGCTAAACAAAGAGTGTTCAGTTCTTTTCGAAAATGAAAACAAAAGCGGCTATATTTATGGCTTTACGGAGAACTATGTCAAAGTGAAAACCCCATGGAATCCTGATTTGGTAAATACAATTCATCCTATAAAATTAACGAAGATAGATGAGGATGGTCTGGTAAGATTTGAATGGATAAATGAACCTGTTTTAGCTTAAATAATGGATACTTACTACACTTTTGCTATATTGGTTTTTACCTCTTTTTTTACATTGATAAATCCCTTGGGAACGATGCCGATATTTATGTCCATGACGGCTTCATTAAGTGATGAAAAGAGAAAAAATACAGCAAAGAAAGCAAGCATAGTCGCTTTTTTAACGATACTAGCCTTTGCTTTCTCCGGACAAATTCTCTTTAGATTTTTCGGGATTTCGGTGAGCAGCTTCCGAATTGTTGGGGGTGTCATATTTTTTGCAATGGGTTGGGATATGTTGCAGGCAAGGTTAGGTAATATTAAACATACGGACGATGAGAGCAAAATTAATGCCTATGTTGATGATATTTCAATAACTCCGCTTGCAATACCAATGATCTGTGGCCCGGGAGCAATAACGAACGCAATAATTTTAATGGAAGGAGCAGAAACGCTTGTAAAAAAAATAATTTTGGTAGCCGTTATTTTTATTGTTTTATTATTAACCTATTTAATATTGATAGGTGCTAGTAAAATAACTGATAAATTAGGAGAGACAGGTAATAAAGTCATGATGCGATTAATGGGACTGATCGTTATGGTAATTGCTGTAGAATTTTTCTTTAGTGGATTAAAACCAATCATTTTATCGATGTTAAATGCCTGATAAAATTCATATTTATTTCGTGCCGGGCTTAGGTGCAAGTTCATCAATTTTTGATTTTCTTAAATTACCCAGTGAAAAGTTTGAACTTCATTTTTTAGAGTGGTTAATTCCCGAATCTGCTAATGAAAAACTTGAACATTATGTCAAGAGGCTAATTATAGGTATTAAACATCCAAATCCAGTTCTGGTGGGTGTTTCATTTGGGGGGATTATTGTTCAAGAAATAAGTAGATACATTGATACTAATAAAGTAATTATAATCTCGAGTATTAAAGATCTCAATGAAATCCCCAAACGAATGAAAATTGTTAAAATAACAAAGGTCTATAAACTGTTTCCGGCAAAGAAAATTGCCAGAACAGGAGATTTTTCTACCTTCAAATTTAACAAGACCATCCAAAAAAGAATTGAGATCTATAATAAATATTTAAACGTCAGAGATGAAAATTATTTGAAATGGTCCATTCATAATATGCTAAGTTGGAGGCCTAGTTCGGTTACAAATGACATCGTTCACATTCATGGGAGTAAAGATGAGATATTTCCAATTAAATATATAAATGACTGTATTGTCATTGAAGGTGGAACCCATGTGATGATATTGAATAAAGCAAAAAGAATAAGTACAATTCTAGAAGATATTTTTTAATACCTTGCAAGACATGATAATCGAAAATACTAATATTGAAGATCTAATTTTAATTACCCTAAATATTTTCGAAGATAATAGAGGATATTTTTTAGAATCCTATAATAGTAAAAAGTTGGCGAACGTTACTAATGCCAATTTTGTTCAGGATAATGAATCCCTATCCCAAAAAAATGTGTTGAGAGGCTTACATTTCCAGATACCCCCGTTTGCTCAAGCGAAATTGATCAGGGTTATAATTGGCTGCATACTTGATGTTGCGGTAGATATGAGAAAAAAATCACCTACCTACGGAATGCATTTTAAGTATATTCTCAGTGGGAAGAACAAAAAGCAACTATTTGTTCCAGAAGGATTTGCGCATGGTTTTTTATGCCTTGAAAATAATACGATCTTAAATTATAAATGTTCCGATTATTATAATCCTGATAGTGAGAAATCTATCATGTGGAATGACCAGGATCTGAATATAGATTGGGGCATTGAAAATCCTATTTTGGCAAAAAAAGATCAACTAGCCGAAAATTTTATTACATTTGACAGTCCCTTTTAATTTTTAAATTGCCATAAACATGAAAAATACTCCCCGATTTATCGTCTTTCTAAGCGTAATTATTGTCAGTTTGTTTTTTATAAATTCAGAGGAACCGGTGCCTGATGAAAAATCCAAAACCATCACGGATCCGGCCAAAAGCACGAGTGACTCATATGAAATTAAAGCATTGAAGATTCCAAACAATTTAAGTTTTTCTGGTGAAAAAGTTCCTTTAGATATAGAAGATATTAAAGAAAGAATAGATCGAGAATTGCTTGTTAATACCTATTGGCAGTCAAACGCACTTCTTTGGTTTAAAAGAACACACAAATATTTTCCGATAATAGAACCTATATTGAAAGAAAAAGGAGTGCCGAATGATTTTAAATATTTGGCTGTAATTGAAAGTGATCTAAGAAATGTCACTTCCCCGGCAGGAGCAAAAGGGATGTGGCAAATGTTAAAAGGCGCTGCACGTGAACAGGGCTTAGAAGTTAATGACAATGTTGATGAGCGCTATCATTTGGAAAAAGCCACCAGAGCAGCATGTGACTATTTTCTCAAGGCAAAAGAGAGACTTGGAAGTTGGACCTTGGCAGCTGCTGCATATCACTCTGGAAACTATGGCATAGAGAAAAGATTAAAAGAACAATATGTAGATAGCTATTACGATGTCCTGGCCGGTGAAAATACGGAGAGATACCTACCCAGGATCATTGCTGCCAAAGAGATTTTAAGTCACCCAAAAAAATATGGATTTGTTTTTGATAAAGACGATTTATATGAACTCCCTCCAAACTATGTCGTTGAAGTAGATACTGTAATTTCAAATATTGCTTTATTCGCAAAAGGATTTGATACGAATTATAAGGAACTAAAACGTCAGAATCCGTGGTTAAGAGAAAATAAATTAAACAATAAGACGAGGAAATTATATAAAATTAAAATACCAAAATAGAAAATCAATTCATTTTAAGGCAAGGTTAGAAAATTTATTTACTAAATTTATTTTTAACCTCGTGATATTCTTTAACTATTTCTTCCACAATACTTGCCGCAGGTTTAATTTCATGGATTAAACCCGCTATTTGACCAATCTCTAATTCTCCCATCTCTAGATTGCCCTCGAACATCCCCTTTTTAGCCCTTGCCCTTCCTAAAAATTCTTTCAATTCCTCCTTAGTGGGATTGTGCTTATATAGCTCTTGCACCTGTAGATAGAAATTATTCTTTATTAACCTTACGGGAGTTAATTCTTTTAAAGTAAGATGAGTACCCCCATCTTTTGTATCTACAACCAAATTTTTAAAATTAATATGCGCAGAAGATTCTTCGCTGGCCACAAATCTGCTACCTATCTGAACCCCATCGGCACCTAAAACCATTGCTGCCAACATGCCCCTGCCAGATGCAATACCTCCTGCTGCAATAATTGGAATATCAATCTTTTCTTTTACCATCGGTATCAAAGTAAATGTGGTAGACTCCTCTCTTCCATTGTGCCCTCCTGCTTCAAATCCTTCTGCAACAATTGCATCAACACCAGCTTCTTGCGACTTTAAAGCAAACTTCACGCTACTGACAACATGGACCACAATTATACCATTATCTTGCAAAAAAGAAGTGTAAAGTTTGGGATTACCTGCTGATGTAAAAACAATTTTCACTCCCTCCTCTATAATAATTTGTAGAATCTCTTCAAGATCAGGATAAAAAAGTGGGACATTTACCCCGAATGGTTTATTTGTGTGTTTTTTACATTTTTGAATATGTTCTCTTAAGACACCCGGATACATGGAGCCTGCACCAATCAGACCCAAACCTCCGGCATTACTAACCGCTGATGCCAATTTATAACCGCTAACCCAGATCATACCGGCCTGAATAATTGGATATTTAATTGAAAAAAGTTCAGTTACTTTATTTGGCATATTTTATTTTTAGCTTATATTTATTCAAACAATAAAATTACGTAATTTAATTCAGTTGATTGAGCCAGTATAATTGCAGTTTTATGGATGAAAAAGATACTAAAAAAGTTAATATTAACCTACTTTGGACCGGTGGCTGGGATTCCACTTTCCAACTCTTACAGCTTTTACTTATCCATAAGTGCAGTGTCTCTCCTTACTATCTAATACATGAAGACCGCCCTTCTACGGGAACAGAGATCAAGACAATGAAGGATATAAAGAATTACCTGATAAAAAAATATCCACATACAGAAAAATTACTTTTCCCTATACGATATTATGCTGTAGATGATATATTGCCGGATGAGGCGATAACTTCTGCCTATAATTCAATTCTTAAAAAATGTCATGTTGGTAGCCAATATGAATGGCTTGCGAGATTCTGCAAAGAAAAGAAGATCAAAGAGATGCAACTTTCTATTCAAGCTCATATTAAACCGGATCCAACTCATTTTAATATTAAACCCTATTTAAAGAACAGTGTCAGCGGGGGTCAAGATGTTTATATCTTCGATCCAAAATTCAAAGAGATGAATGAATATGGGATCTTTCAATATTTTTCTTTTCCTTTAATGGGACTGACTAAGATACAGATGAATGAAGTTGCCAAAGAAAAAGAATGGAAAAAAGTTATGGACATGACCTGGTTTTGTCACGATCCAACTTATGATAAGAAACCCTGTGGTATATGTAAACCATGCATAATAGCCATTGATGAAGACTTTGCTTGGCGAATTCCGCTCGGAAGGAGAATTATATCTTTTTACTATAGAAAGTTATTTTGGCCATCAAAAGCGGTGATTCGATCATCCCTGATCAAAATTGGTTTATACTCCAATAAAAATGGCACCTTATAAAAAATAATGATTATTTCAACAAAATCAGCCTAATCTAAATATCCCAATTTTAATGTCAATGTTTGGAACGTTTTCTAATTATCGGGATAGATTACATAAGCAAGGGTCTAAACAAGTAAAAAAATAATTTATTTTTTATATTTAAATTTATTTCAAAAAACAATAGATCGAGACTCTATCATTTATCTAAAGGAGATATACCAATATTTAATATGAGTAAAATTAGTATTCAAAAAGATCAAGTCAATTTACTCTGGACAGGAGGTTGGGATTCCACTTTTCAACTCTTACGGCTATTGCTAATCTATAAATGCAATGTCATGCCATTCTATTTAATACATGAGGATCGACCTTCTACAGGAATTGAGATCAAAGCGATGAAGGATATCAAGAATTACATAATAAAAAAATATCCGCATACAAAGAAGTTGTTTTTCCCAACGCAATTTTACGCGGTGAGTGATATATTGCCGGATTCGGAGATAACTAATGCCTATCATTCAATTCTTAAAGAATCTCATATTGGAAGCCAATACGAATGGCTTGCAAGATTCTGCAAAGAAAAGGAGGTTAAGGATATGCATCTTTCTGTTCGAAATCCATTTAAATCAAAAGAAAATAATCTGAATGTGATATTTGACAATATGCTTATTAAAGGAGAAGTTAACTCACAAACAGTCTATAGGTTTGATCCTAAAAATAGAAATTCAAATATTTTTATGATTTTTAAATATTTTGTACTTCCAATACGAATGTTTACAAAAGTACAAATGAATGAAATTGTAATCGAAAAAGGGTGGAAAAAATTTATGGACTTGACATGGTTTTGCCAGAGTCCAACTAAAAATAAAAAACCATGTGGAATATGTGTTCCATGTCAACAAAAGATTAAGTCTAAATTGGGATGGAGAATTTCCTTGAGAAGGAGAATTATATCTTTTTGCTATAGAAAGCTATTTTGGCCATCAAAAGCTGTGATTCGATCAACCCTGATCAAAATTGGTTTATACTCAAATAAAAATAGCGCATATTAAAATAATCATTATTTTAATGGATCCAGCCTAATCTGAATATCGCAAATTTAATGTCAACGTTTGGAACGTTTTCAAATTATCAGGATACATTATACATTCAGGGTGTTAACAAATAATAAATACAATCTATTTATTTTTCATTTTAATTTAATTCCAAAAAACAATAGATCGAGACTCTATCAGTTATCTAAAGAGGATAAACATTTTTTTATTATGAGTGAAATTAATATTCGAAAAGATCATGTCAATTTGCTCTGGACAGGTGGCTGGGATTCCACTTTTCAACTATTACAGCTATTGCTCATCTATAAATGCAATGTCTCTCCCTTCTATTTAATACATGAAGACCGTCCTTCTACGGGAATAGAGCTCAAGACAATGAAGGATATAAAAAATTATATCGTAAAGAAATATCCACATACAAAAAAATTACTTTCCCCTACACAATATCATGCAGTGGGTGATATATTGCCTGATGCAGTGATAACTTCCGCCTATAATTCAATACTTAAAAAGTACCATGTTGGGAGCCAATATGAATGGCTTGCAAGGTTCTGCAAAGAAAAACAGATTAATGATATGCAACTTTCCATTGAAAAACCACATTCCGCTGAAGAAGATTATTGGGGTCAAAAGCTAAATCTTGTGCTTTCAGAAAGTATTGAAAATTCTGAAACCATTTTTAGGGTTGGAGAAGAATTTAAAGAATCAGATCTGTATCTGATTTTTCAATATTTTTCTTTTCCGATAAGAAAAATTACCAAGATAGAAATGGCGAAAATTACTAATGAACACGGTTGGAATAAAATCATGAACCTGACCTGGTTTTGTCATACTCCAACAAATAATATGAAACCTTGCGGTATATGCAAACCATGTCAGCAAATTATTAATAAAGGATTTGGCTGGCGAATTTCATTTGTAAGAAGAATAATATCATTTTATTACAGAGAAATATATTGGCCTCTAAAATCATTCGCTAAATCAATTTTTATACGATTTAGATTATTTTCAATGAAAAATGATAACAAAAAAATAAAGACAAAATCACTATACTCAAAATAAGTATGATCCAAATAGTTCATGATCAAAACTCTTTGTATTAAATTAATTTTTTAGGATCCGACTCGTTCATTTTATTCGATAATCCCTCAATACAAATTATTTGGTGCTATGCTGGTTAATATTAGAGGATTACGTTAGCCAGAGAACTTTCAATTAAATAACAAATACATAAAGAAGTAAGAAATTTAATATATTTAGGAACTTATAAAGTTGGATGAGAGTTAATGATGAAGGACTTTTTAAAATTTTCTATATTAACATTTAAAAACTAAGGCAAAAATGAAGTTTATCGTTTTGACCAATCCTGATGTTGGAAACAATTTTGTAAATGAATTGATCGTTTCTGGCTTGATTCCTGAAATGATCGTCACTGATAGTCCTTTTTACGTAAAGAAAACTTTTTTTTTAAAATATATTGCAAAAAAAATTCTTCAATTATTAAGGTATTTAAAAAATAGAGACGTAATAAACAGAAAGTATCAACCTTATTTTCTAGCTAAAAAATACAATATCCCAATTTATAGTTCAAAAAATGTGAATAGCAAAAGGTTTGAAGAAATAATCAGGGATAAGCAAATAGATTATATTTTCACCTTTATTTTTAAAATATTAACTGAAAATATATTTAATGCTCCCAAGTTTGGATGCATCAATTTTCACCCTTCACTTCTTCCTTATAACAGGGGTGCAACTCCATGGAGTTGGATCGTTTTAGATAATCAACAAAAAACTGGAATAACTTTTCATTATATTACAAAAGCGATTGATAAAGGTAGTATTATTGAACAATATGAAATTCCAATTTCAGAGTACGCCAACATTAAAATATTAAAGCAATATTTATTTAGTCTGGGTTCAGTCTTCTTTGTACAGTTAATTTTTAAAATTAAATATAATAAGGAGCAACTATTAATTAAAGATCAAATTGAAGAAGGATCTTATGAACCTCCATTCGGAGAAGAAAATAGAGTTATTTCAGAAAATAATACTTTTAATGAGATAGGTGATATAATTAGAGCATCCAGAGATGACCATAATAATGCTGTATACCAATATGATGGCAAAAAAAAGATGGTCATAAATTGCATTGAGATCATCGAGAACGATTTGACAAATTCAAAATTTCCGTATACAGATAAACATGGAAACATCTATGTCAGATCATCTGATAAAAAAATTATATTGCTGATAACAAATAAATTGACCTAATCAAAATAAAACCGGCGCGTAAACTATGCAAACATAAATCGCCGAGGCTCAATTTTCCGGCTTGACTATTTTTTACCTTGAAAAGAGATTATTTCCGTTTGATTTATAACATTTACTATCTCTTTATTAAATATTTCTATACCGTTTTTGTTTAAATGATGAAAATCAAAAAAAATGTAATGTGTCGTTCAAATTCAGTATTTCATTGAAATTATAATAGGTCCCATATTTTATCATTTCATTATCAAAATCTTTATTATTTTCATAAGAATTGTACAAATCGGACGTGACAGGAGCCTGCACAAAAATGACTGCAATATCTCTCTTGTTCAATTCTTTGATTATTCTTTGAAACGATTCGAACAATTCATTTCTATAAACCCATTTTTTTGTATCAAAACTTTCGTGTTTGTAATAAATAAGTTTTATTTCTACAAATCCACCATCAATGTACTCATCATTATGTCTCTTCCTACCCTCAGAAAAATTCGCTTTATCATGATGGACTAATTCACGATACATCGAATAGATCAAAGTGTTATATATTTTCAAATGATTCTGTTTTAATGCCAGCTTAACCGTTTCTATGTCTATTTTCCTATTTGAGATGAATTCTAAAGTCGATTCCACTCCGTCCAAAGAAAACACAAAGGGACAAACTTCAAAAATTACTACTTTAGGATTCAATGAATCCAAGTACTCGTCAAGTAGAAATTCTGTTTGGATAGCGGTTTGTGAATTGGTTCCCATATTGAACGCTTTAAAACCGGCCCGTTCGAATATTCGAGTATCAAAGCCCCGGTAAGTGTGAGAAGATCCTAAAAACAATACGTCAATGTCTTTCACCGATTTCAGATCATTTAATCTTGTAAAAGTGTGCCCACCGGCACCAATTTTGTAATTTAAATTTTTCTTTAAAGGTGAAAAATCCCCCCAAATGATGATAAATCCAATATAAAAAATAATTATAAAGAAAATAAACTTGAATATGGAACGGATGAATTTCCTCATAATACTAAAATTGAAAATATATAAATGGAGTTTCTTCCGTTTGAGAAAGTAGTCCAATTAAACTGATAATGAATGCATACCAAACCCATCTTATAAATTTAGGCCATTTATTGGAAAATTTTTCAATCGCATATTCATCCTCTCTACCAAACCACTCAATAAACATGAAAAAACCTATCATTAATATCACCACCAAAGCACTTTTTCTCCCGTCGAAATCAGGAATAGTAAAAACTGACATTGAAAATATTTCAGCTAGATAGTTCATTGCATGCCCTACACTATCCGCTCTAAAAAATACCCATGCCAATAAGGTCAATCCAAAGGTGGCTGACATATTAAATAACTCCTTTAAAGAAGGAAAATACTTTCCCTGAGCAACAATTTCGAGATTCTGTCTGTTTCTCTTCAAAAGTAAAAGAGGTAAAAAATAGAGCGCATTCAGAGCTCCCCAAATGATAT